>CAJHZG010000393.1_pt1 | contig 22421 bp, 16 predicted proteins | sample 9198901 | NCBI WGS metagenome assembly CAJHZG01 (sample SAMEA7708382, study PRJEB35096) | sediment metagenome | biome: marine neritic benthic zone biome [ENVO:01000025]; feature: sediment [ENVO:00002007]; material: shallow marine sediment [ENVO:03000034] sea grass bed [ENVO_01000059] ... | reverse complement strand
TTTCATCTCAAAGAAGAAGCCACGCAGCATTCGAATCTCGTGGTTGGTGAAATTCTGAAAGCCCTGGACACTTTGCCATTGGCACAGCGGGAAGTGATATTGCTGATTACTGTTGAACAGGTGAGTTACACTGAAGCTGCTGAGGTTCTGGATGTTCCCATTGGAACCGTGATGTCACGATTGAGCCGGGGCCGGAACCGACTGCGTGAATTGCTTGGTGAGCTGGAAAAGCCCAGTTTGAGAGAAGTGAAATGACAGAGCAAAGGAAATTCAGCGAAAGAGATTTCCACGCCTATATTGACGGCGAGCTTGACTCTGAGACTCTTCGGGAAGTTGAGGCTTGGCTGGAGGCACATCCGGAAGACATGACCCTGGTCGAGAACTGGGAAATTCAAGGCGATATTCTAAAACAGCATTTTGATCCCGTTCTCAATGAACCCATATCCAACCAACTGGTCGCGGAATTGAAGAACAGATCCGCCAAAAAACAGATCAGACAATGGTCAATGATGGCGGCCAGCCTTCTTATATTCCTTGTAGGCGGCGCTGTTGGCTGGTCGATCTCGGAATATGGTTCAGGCCTTCCGGTACGGAATCCTGTGGAAGTAAGCTCGAACAAATGGCCGGCTTTGGCGGTTCAGGCCATCAGCGCCCACGCTGTGTTCGTCCCGGATCGGGGGCGGCCTGTTGAAGTTCGTTCCAAACAGGAAGGTGAAAGTCTGCGTTGGATTTCCAAGCGGTTCGGTCGGAAATTGTTGACTCCCGATTTGACGGCTCTTGGATGGACGATAATCGGTGGACGCGTTTTGCCACTCGAAGGCAAAGCAGGGGCCCAGTTCATGTATCAGAACGCCGATGGTCGGCGATTGACAGTGTTCCTGGGTGAAAACCCGGATAACAAGGAAGTCGATTATCGATTCTGGCGAAAGGGAGATATCGGTTGCTATTACTGGTATGAACCAGAAATCGGTGTTGCCGTTGCAGCGGAAGGCGACAGGGACGAGATTCGGAAGATATCAGAGACAGTATACGACCATTTCGAGGTCGCTCTTCAGAACTAGCCTGTTGATACGGAATTATATTTCGCGATTTGCCACTGTTTAATTCAGGCGAGCAACCGGCGTTATCTCTATAGAATGGCCGTAATTTCAACGCGGTTTGGTCGAACTTGCCCACCAATTTCCTAAATATGAGGACAATTGGAGAGAGACCGATGCGTGGAATATTTCTTATTTTTGCATTTTCGTTGACATTAATTATAGGATCCATCCCCCCACTGACGGCTGGTGAGCAGGTACGCATTGAAACGCAACTCGCACAGCCCGTCATTCTCAAGGGAGCCAAGCAGAAATCTTATCTTACAATCAATCTGGAAGGCCTGCCGTTCCAGGAGATTGAATCCCGGGTGCCGGTCAATGTGGCTCTTGTTGTCGATAAGTCAGGCTCGATGCGGGGCGCCAAACTGGATCAGGCCAAACAGGCGGCGATTATGGCGCTTAATCGGTTGGGACGTGAGGATGTGCTTTCGGTTGTGGCTTACAACCACAATGTCGATATTGTTTTCCCGGCGACACAAAGCATCAGGTTCAAGCGGGCAGCCGATAAAATCAGACGCTTCCGTGCAGATGGTCGAACGGCCCTTTATGCCGGGGTCGAGCAGGGTCTGTATCAGGTCGAGAAATATCTGGATCTGGAACAGGTTAATCGGGTTATTCTGTTGTCCGACGGGCTGGCGAATGTCGGGCCTCGAAATCCCGGCCAAATAGCCCGGCTTGGGGAAAAGGCAGCGGAAAAAGGCGTCGCCATAACGACCATTGGTCTGGGGCTTGGGTTCAACGAGGACCTGATGACCAAGCTCGCGTTCAGCAGCGATGGCAACCATGCCTTTGTTGAGCACCCGGAAGATCTCGTATCCATATTCAACAGCGAGTTCGGAGATGTGCTCTCCGTAGTCGCCCAGCAGATTGAAATCATCATCGAGTTCGAGCACGGTTATCGCCCGGTGCGCAGCCTGGGTCGGAATTCAAGCGTGCGCGGCAACAAACTGACATTCAAGCTGAACCAGCTCTACGGGAAGCAAACCAAGCGAGTGGTTGTGGAGTTCGAACAGGACGGTCAGCACGCAGCAGGACGACAGGTCGTTGCCAAGGTTTCCACACGTTATAAGAACATGGCCGACAAACAGGTTTCCCGCACCCAGAGTGATGTCCATGCGGAGTACACCGAGTCTTCAGCGCGCGCAGAAAAAAGCATAGACCGGAAGGTTATGACTTCCGTTGTTCGCCAGATCGCAATTGAGGCCAATGAGAAAGCCGTTTCCCTGCGTGACAAGGGGCAGGTGAAGGAAGCTAAACAACTACTTGAGTCGAATGCTTCATATCTCAGGGAACAGGCCGACAAGCTGAGTTCAAAAGACCTTGAAAAACTGCGCGACGACAATCTGAACGATGCCGCCGCCGTTTCGTCTTCACAGTGGAACAAGCAGAGAAAAGCGATGAGGGCGCGTCAGTATAAAGGAAAGACGCAGCAGTCTTATTGACTGGATGAAACAGCGTCCTGTCGTTGGTGCGACAGGACCGCTAACCCGGTGAAAATGATATCGGTGAACAGGTAGAGAAGCCTGTGCAGGGACAGCAAGAGAGCAAGTTCCAGGGCCGGAGGGCTGAATGACAGTGGTAGTAACCCCATGATAAGAATGCCTTCCCTGATACCAAGCCCGGCTGGCGCGATGGGTACCAGAAATCCGCACCCGTAGGCGAATGCGAAAACGCCACAGACATAGAGCACTAACGATATCGAAACTGCCGGTGTATCCAGGAGGACATAGACCGACAGTCCCAGGCAGAGCCAAACAGTCAGTAAGGATCCGATAAGTAGAAAGTCCGGAGCAAATAGTCGAAAGATGAAACTGCCACCTGCATCCCGTATGGACGGAGTGCAAATTGCTATTACAAGTCCCGACAGAAGACCTATCACCAACACAGCCCAGATCCAGCGCCATTGCCCTCCGATAGATTCGGAAGTCGCGAGCAAAAGTTGTGGTTCAAAAGCGAGCAACGTCAGTATGCCCAATGCAAATGATGAAGCCAGCAACCAGAAATTCTCGTATGCAATGCTGTTCAAAGCTGCGTGTCTGCCAGTCCCGTTTCGCGTGTAAATGATAAACCGGTTTGCGTGCTGCCAAAGAGACCCCGGAATATATTTGGGTAATTGCGAAATGTTGTAGGCGTAAAATGAGAATGCCAGAGTTGCCGCAAGATTGTCGAAGTTTTTTAACGCTCGGTAAGCGGCAAAAGTCATGAATAGCTTGGATATTGCAATCAGAACCAGACTTGCCAGGATCTGCACCAGGGGGATTTCGCTCAGAAAAAAGGTAGAGTTTTTCTGATGTTGCAACAATATGTACAAGACGCACCCGAGTATGAGGGCAAGCCAGAACCATTTCAGGATGAGTGCGAATTTCTGATACAAACTAAGACCGTCCATAACTCAGCATGCCGGAGACATAATCAATTTGAGTTTGCGAACTCCTGACTATTTCTGGCAGTTTCCCTATAATTCTGCCGCTCAGAACTTCTTTGTTGTCAACGGATTCATTCACTGCCTTGAGGATCTGTTCAATATCCATGGTTTCAAAGTCCGAAACACTTCCCTCCAACTTGAACTGTCTCATTACTTCAACATATTTGTGGCTCCAGCCGACAACTATCGGCGGGATGCCGACACCCAGAGCCATAACCATGGCATGAAATCTTGAAACAACGACTGTCTCGCATTCAGCAATAATCTTGCGAATGTCGTTAGCATAAATATCCTGTTCCACTGTAATAAGATATTCTCTCGCCTCTTCGAGAACATTGTCCCGAATCTGCCTGAGAATTGGCAGATCGTTGTTAAACAGGCGGTCTTGATGCTCTTCCCGGGTTGCATTAGGGAACAAGGCGACACCATAACCCTGGCCGATTAGACGTTCTACAATTTGCGCCATTTCCCCGGTGTAGTTGTTCCCCGCCTTGCCGGCGACGACAGAACTTGGACAGATGCCGATAATTTTCTTCCGGAAACTCCTAAGTTTTTTTATTCTATCGAGAATTTGTTGACTGACGAGCATGCCCTGCTCTGTCAGGCGATCTTCATCTTTCAGGAGAAAAGCCAGATCCCCGGCCATTTGCCAGCTGTCCTGGGATAAGGGTAGTTCGCTGAGATTGGCGGCTGTCTGCTCACCCCGAGCGAACAGGTGCTCACAGCGAGATAGTATATGCTTCGCCATAAAGAAGTTTAGCGGATTTCGAAACGGACCCATCGCCTGGGAAAATTTTACTACAGGAACGCCCAGGATAAATGCCGGTGCTAAAGTCAGAATATTGAACGGGAGGAACTTCTCTCGCCCATCGATAAAGGATACCCCTGCCAGATCGATGAGCAGATCGCACTCGGAAAGCAATCGAATGTCACGAGGCAATAACCGCTTGCCCGCATTAAGTCCGGTCAAACTGAAGAAAGCATAAAGAAGTGAAAATGGCAGAAGGCTGAGGACAAGTTTTGCCGGAGAGCTATCAACCACAAGCAAGTCCGTATCCTTTGTAATTTCGCGATCTTTTTTCGCCAAATAACTGAATACGACAAAACTGGCGTCTGGCTGCAACTCCTTAATTCTTCCGATTGTCGCACTGAGCATGGCCTCAGCACCGTGGTTGCCGCTGATCGTCGCGCCGATAATTGCAATTCTTTTCGTCACGCCAGCGTCTCCAATCCCTTTTTAAAATAGAGATAACCGCGAATAATCGGCCGGGGCGCGCGTAAAATGTAGCGCGCATATCGGCTTTCACTGAGCTGCATATTAACTAGACCAAAAAATGCAGAGATAGTTTTAATCCAGGATGTTGACTGATTGAGTCTGTCCGGTACTTTAATTCCCAGCATCTTTGCCGCCTTGGCTCGCGCGGATATATCATAGTGGGTTGGTGCAATTCTCGATTGTCCGTCCAAAATCATTTTTGAAGTAATTTTCTCCGATTTTATGAAATTGTCCTCGACAGCCTGCTTGAAGAGTTCTTCAGCACGTCGACTGCGAATTACCACGCAGCTATGTTTGACCGGATGATCGCGCAGTTCATACAACCAGACATCTCCGAACGAAATATCGGCATCAAATCCAAAATGATCGATGCAGGCCAGACATTTGCGTTCGGAAAAGAAAGAAAGATTTCTGTAGTCACTGAAATAGGAAAAAGGTTTTTTGATACAGGTTTGATCATCGAACACGGCTTCAAGATTTCCCCGCCAGTGACCCGTGCGAAATTTGAAATCGACCAATCTTTTTTCCGTGGATTGTTCGAGTTGCAATTTACGGGTGACGCCGTCAATAAGTTCCTTGCGAGAATTGTGACCGCAGAGAAACGAAACGCGCAAGGCGACACGTGATGCAAGTTCGGGGTCTTTGTTTTCCCAGCGTTTGAGATTGCTGATATCACAGGGCAGACCACATACCGCGATTCTTCCTTCTGATTGCCGGATCAGCGGAAGGACTTCTTTGAGGAACTTTGTCTCGACATATTTGCTTCCGCGGGCCGCAAGGATTTCTGCGCGGGTTTTTGCAAGCTTGAATTGCGCCCGAACCTGACCATCTTCGATAACCGAATGGCATACAATCGCGCCATCGATAACTCCATTCTCCAGAGCGTAGATAAGCAGGGCGCTGGTTGCTCCACCGGAGGCTGCTTGTTGTCGGATGGTTTCTTCGCTGGCAAAAGCGAGGTAAGTCGAACGCGTCTGGCCCAGCATGTTCGTCAGATCACTTTCAGACCATTCTTTCCGGGTCAAGGTATCGATGAGATTGGTTTTACCCATGTCTAATACTTTCGCTCGGCTATTATCCATTCCAGCACGGAATGCTCTAGCCCGCTTCCTTCATGAATTTGTTCAATTCCTGGAGTTCCTTCCGAAGTTGCTCCGGATCAAAATTATGAGTTTCCGCTCTGTCCTCCCGGGTACGGGTCTCCAGTGATCCAACTTCCATCTTTTCCATGCGGATCAGCATTTTTTCCATCAGTTTGCGATTGAAATTTATGAGGTCGGCGAGGATTCCGCAGAGCGACGTAATCGCGCCCAGTGATATAAGCATGCCGCCAAGGATCAGCGACTGGATATGTCCGGTGCCGTCTCCCTGTAGATAAAAGTAAAGGAATCTGACAATGGGAATCGCACCCAGTGCCAGCATGATCAATCCCATCGCTGCAAAAACCCGCAGGGGCCTGTACATGGTGTACATGCGCAGCAGGGTCGCTACTGACATTCTCAGAAACTGCGGAATGCTGGTGAAGAGCCGGGATTCGCGTGTTTTGGCATTCGTACGGATGGGAACAGAGACCACTGACAGTCGTTTGGCACTGGCCTGCATCAGCATTTCGATCGTATAACTGAAGTCCGAGACGATATTGATCTGCTGAGCCGCCTCCCGCGATATTGCGCGGAAGCCGCTGACAGCGTCAGTGATATCAAGACCTGTCGTCTTGCGGATGACGGTACTTCCCAGGACCTGCAGTGATCTTTTGAAAGCAGAGAAATGCGGGTTATTCCAGCCGCCGCGATCGCCGACAGTGATTTCTGCCTCCCCGCGCAAGACAGGCTGAACGAGAGCATCAATATCCGCCCCCTCATACTGATTGTCTCCGTCCGTATTGACGATGATATCCGCACCGCGTTTCAGGCATTCTTCCAAACCCCGGTGGAATGATCTCGCAAGACCCTTGTTGCGCGTGTGCCGGATAATATGTTCAACACCAAGCTTAGCTGCGAGTTCACTGGTTCCATCCACCGAACCATCATCGATGATCAGAATTTCCACCTTGTCGACCCCGGAGATGTTTCGAGGAATGTCCCTGACAACTTCGGCGAGGTTGCCGGTCTCGTTGTAGCAGGGAATCTGGACGATTACTTTCATTACTAGTTTATCCCTCTCGTTCGTAAGAACAGGTCATTAGTTCAAAATCCGCTGAACAGGGGTTCAGTGGGAGCAGGTTTGCTGGGTCGGAAAGGTTGATTGCCCCATCTCAAAGTCACGGTCGCTGAAGGCCTGTCGCTTGAGATGCTGTGGGTTCCCCGGGAAAGCTGGAATGTGCGCCCGGAGCGGATGGACTGGCCATCGATCCGGACCGCATGCGGGCTTTCCAGTGTGTAGACACCTTCAATTTTTATCTCAAAGGACTGTGCACGATGAGGACCCTCAAGTTTGAGCCGCTTTCCCGGCAGATAGAGTGGCCCCCAATGGGGCAGATAATTTTCGGCAAGCGCCTTGTAATCCTCCTGCAGAAGGATTCCGGTTGAATGCTCGTGAGGTTTCACCTGCAATCGATCAACGTCGAGGGCTTCAATGTTCGCCAGCAGGAATTGGGGCTGTTCGTTTTCAATCGCTGTTTGGAGCAATGGAACACCGGCATCATGATAGTTCTCAATCCCCCAGGAGCTCATGAAAAATCCGGTTTTTGGAAAGGATGAGACCATTGAGGAGCGGTCTATATAGGGAACCGGGGTGGGAAAGATCTGATGAATGACTGTTAGTATCTGCCGCTGCCCATATAGATTGAACCATGTGCTTTTGCCCAATCCGTAAATGACCGAGGCTGCGGCGAATATCACCAGACAGACCCTCGCGATTCTTTTGGCCTGGTCAGGATTATGCCGCCACGGCAGTGCCTCCCATGCGGCTCCCGCGAGTAAGCTGACCGGCGCCATCAGAAACACGTAGTAGTAGGGAAAGGCATTCCGATAGAACAACAGGGTGAATATCGGCAAGGACAGCGCAAGCAGAAACATTCCGGTACGGCGGCTCTTCTTGTCGGGGTCGCGCAGTTGGCGCAATGCCAGGATGAATCCGATTATAATTGCGGACCAGACAACGAAATCCCCGATCAGTGTGCGCTGGAAAAACACCCATCGGGGAAAGAAATCTCCGGTCAGAATGGTTTTCTCATAGGCGTGGCCAATGGTCTTCACAGCGGACTCTGAAGACACGGATCCCGCAAGCCAGAGGTGAATCCCGTACAATGCCACAAATCCCGCACCTGCAGTCACAACGGTCAATATCCATTGCTTGACCTGCAGGGACCGGTTATCCGATTGCGCAAACTGGATGAGCATGAAGGCCGCGAAGATCGGCATGTAGAATACGGATTTAATTGTGATTGCCGCAGCAAGGGAAATCAGGGCACCCGAAATCCAGGCATGCGCGTAAGTTCTTGCCGGCTGCAGCATGAAATACAAGCCCGCCACCAGGAGCGCGGTCGCGATCGGGTCGGCTCTGAAACTGGTTCCGTGCTGGATGACCGTGGACAAGGAAAAATAGCAGAGGACCGAGAATAGAGCGGCGGCAGGCCGATAGAATTGACAGGCAATGCGAAACAGCAGATAGCCGGTTAGGCCCTGGAGCGCGAGCATAACGGCTCTTGCGGCAATGACCTGATCCGCTTCGTTCGTGGATATGAAAGCCAGCCAGCCAAACAAATGTACATGAAAAGCCTGGAGACGGCGGGTCAATGTGCCGTTCAGTTGCTCATGGACATGGGAAAGGTAATAGAACTCGTCCCAGTTGATATTGCTGACACCGGCGACATAGAATTTGACAAGCAGTACCGCGCCCAACAGGGCCATCAGGGATTGGGTCCAGCTATCGACGGACACTGAACGGAGTTCCGAATGATCGGAAAAATATTGATTGGGTACGACAGACATTTAACCCGAGAATCCACTAAATACGAGATACCACCGGATCAAATCCTAGGTTAACAGAGTAAAATTTTGATTTACTGGAATTAGAAAATAGTCGAAATATTTTCCTCCAATCTGAAGGAATGGGTAAAATTCAGCGCTTAAAGCTCGAACTTTCGAAACAGATCGTTTACACAACTTACTAGAGTATTAATAATTGGATAACTGACCATGATCTATGACCACCGCACTTATATTTGCCGTCCCGGAACCGTCAAACAGCAAATTGCGCTTTATGAGGAATTTGGTCTTGCGACCCAGGTTAAGCATCTGGGAAAGCCGACTTTATATGCCACAACAGAAGTTGGTGATTTAAATTCTTTCACGCACATTTGGCCATATAGCAGCATCGCGGAACGCGCGGAAAAGCGGGCAGAACTGTATAACGATCCGGATTGGCAAACTTACTTGAAAAAAAGTGCGGAAGCAGGACTACTGGTCCGGCAGGAGAACAAAATTCTCGTTGGAACCGATATATTCGACAAGGTTTAGTTTCGGAGCAACCACCAATTCAGGCATATGTCATGAGTGATCGTGAGCACACGACAAGTCAATCAGAAACGAAAAAGCTGGCCATTGCCAGTCTGGGATCGATTGGGCTGGAAGTAGCCAGGCATATAGACAGAGGAGAAGTACCTCATATCGAGCTCTCCCAGGTTTCGGCGCGTAATATTGACCAGGCGAAAGAAAAAGTTAGCCAATTCAGGCGGCCGCCAGATGTCGTGCCGGTCAGTGACCTCGGTGGTTTTGATATTCTGCTGGAGTGTGCACCTGCTGCAATCTTTGAAACGGTTGTTGAGAAAGGTATAGAAAACAGGGCGCTAATCCTTACTTTGTCCGTGGGTGCATTGCTGGAGCGAATGACACTTGTCGACAAAGCAGAAGCCCAAGGTGCTAGAATTACCGTTCCGACCGGTGCGCTCCTGGGGCTTGATGCGGTCAATGCGGCCCGGCACGGCACGATCAAGTCCGTAAGGTTGAAGACAACAAAAAATCCGCGGGCACTTGCCGGGGCACCGTATCTGGAAACCCTTGATTTTGATATTTCTTCACTGACGGAGCCAAAAATGATATTTACCGGATCTGCGCGGGAGGCGGCCAAAGGATTTCCGGCCAATGTCAATGTTGGCGCGGCGCTTGCGCTTGCCGGAATTGGGCCAGACAAAACAGAAGTGGAAATCTGGGCCGATCCGTCAGTTTCCCGCAACATACATAATATCTCCATGGAATCGGATTCTTCCAACCTCTCAATGTCTATCGAAAATATCCAGTCCGAGACCAATCCGGGAACAGGCAAGATTACCGCCCTGAGTGCAATCGCTGCGCTGGAAAGACTTTCTGCACCTCTGTTTGTCGGGACATAGTTGTTGGGATCTGAATTCCGGTTCAGCGCTCAGACGAAGCAATCTGATCATAAAATGATCGTCTATAATTCGGGAAGAAACGGCAGATGAATTTTACCACGAGACCAGAGCTGATCGGGACATTCGGAGCGGTTACTTCTACGCACTGGCTGGGCAGTGCCGTGGGTATGTCCATTCTCGAAAGTGGCGGTAATGCATTCGATGCGGCGGTGGCCACCGGTTTCACCCTGCAGGTAGTCGAGCCGCATCTTAACGGACCCGGAGGCGATTTACCTGCAATTTTCTATTCCGCAAGAGAGGATAAGGTTCGCGTGCTCTGTGCCCAGGGACCCGCTCCCGCGGCCGCAAAAATTGAACATTTCCGCAGTCTTGACCTTGACACCGTTCCCGGGAGCGGCCTTCTGCCGGCGGTAATTCCGGGAGCGTTTTACGGCTGGATGCAGCTCCTCAAGGATTTCGGTACAAAACGGCTTCGCGACGTGCTGGAGCCGGCAATTTACTACGCCGGGACGGGTTATCCGATTGTCCCCAATATTGCGAATACCATCGGCAAGGTCTCGAAACTGTTCCAAACGGAATGGACGACCTCCGGAGAAATCTATCTCAACAATGGCCAGGTTCCGGAGATCGGATCACTGCACAGGAATGAAAAACTGGCCGAAACCTATCGTCGCCTTGTCGACGAAGCAGAAAAAAGTTCGGCAGACCGTGAAGGACAGATCGAAGCAGCGTTGAAGTTATGGCGAGAAGGATATGTGGCGACGGCCATAGATGAATTCTTTCAGAGCAACGAAATTCTTGACCCCTCCGGTCGCAGGCACTCGGGACTGCTTACCGGTGAAGATATGGCGAATTGGATGCCGACCTACGAGGACCCCTGCGCGGTCCCGTTTGGGGATTACGAGGTCTTCAAGTGCGGTTTCTGGAGCCAGGGACCCGTCATGCTGCAGCAACTCTCGATACTGAAGAACATCGATCTTGCAAATCTTTCTTCTCTCGATCCTGAGTTTGTTCACGCCACCGTTGAAGCTGCGAAACTCGCTTTCGCGGACCGGGAAGCCTGGTATGGCGATCCTGAATTCTTTGATGTTCCCGCAGCGACTTTGCTCTCCGATGAGTATGGCAAAGACAGGGCACGACTGATTGGCTCCGATGCGTCTCTAGAATTCCTGCCGGGATCGCCGAATGCCCGCGAACCCAATGTGCATGCAGCTTTGACGACGAGCGGTGAGCCTGGCCCGAATGCCGAACTGATGGGTATCGGGGAACCGACAGTTCAGTCCAGCGGTACATCAAAAGGGGATACCGTCCACATCGACATCATCGACAGTGAGGGTAATCTGGTTAGTTGCACTCCCAGCGGGGGATGGCTGCAGAGTTCTCCGGTCATTCCCGAGCTGGGTTTTTGTCTGGGTAACCGCGGGCAAATGTTCTGGCTTGATGAACATTCGGCTTCCAGTCTGGTGCCAGGCAAAAGACCGAGAACGACGCTTTCGCCGTCCCTGGCATTCAGAAACGGCCGGCCTTACATGGGGTTCGGAACGCCGGGTGGAGATCAGCAGGACCAGTGGGCGACGATTTTCTTCCTCCGTCATGCCTTGTTTGAGCATAATCTGCAGGAAACGATCGACTTGCCCTCTTACCATAGCGAACACTTTCCCAGCTCATTCTGGCCTCGTGGCCGGTCGCCGGGGAAACTGGTGCTGGAAGGCCGTTTCGACGATCAGGTAACCAATGCCCTGCAGAACAAAGGGCATGTCGTTCATGTTGGTGATCTCTGGTCAGAAGGAAGAATGACGGCGGCTTCCCGACAAGGTAAATTATTAAAAGCGGCGGCAAATCCAAGGGGTATGCAGGGATACGCCGTTGCGCGTTGAGATTGTCTGATATTTAAATTTCAGATCACGGGCGATATGGCAATGACCGACGTATTGTCCTGATAGGGTTCCCGGGCGGCATCGACGGCTTCAAGGATGGCGGCGACCACCTGCCGGCTTCCGGACTGCCCATATTCTTCCACGATTTTTTCAATTTCGTTCGGTTCAAGGGTCTGGATGCCGTCACTGGCGATCAGGATCCAGTCCTGCTCCTGCAGGAGCATCGCCTGATCCCTGAGTTGAATCAGATCTATCTGCGAGCCTGTCAGTGCGGAGCGAAGATGATGCCGTTGCGGATGTTTTACCGCCTCTTCCCGGTCCATTTTCCCTTGGTCCACAAGTTTGTCCAATACCGGGGCCATGGAATGGTCTTCGTTGAGTTGCCAGAGTAAATTGTTGCGGTAAATGTACAGGATCGAGTCACCGACACTGATCCATCTCATTCCAGATGAATCGAAAAGAACGCCGAGGAATGTGCATCCCATGCCATCCAGCGCGGCGTGACTCTGAATGCGTTCTGCAATGGCATGATTGCATGCCGCCAGGGCCGCAGCCATTCTTTCCTGAGGCAATCCGTTCGTTCCCTTGTAGGCTGCCATAAAGCTTCGGCAGGCCAGCGCACTGGCTTCTGCCCCGCCGACATGACCGCCCATTCCATCGGCTAGCACGGCGAGCAGTTCTCCCGAATCTCCGATTTCAATGATATCATCTGCTCGCGAAACAGGGTCTCCTGCAATGGTGACATCACAGAAGTCTTCCTGATAATCCCTGGCGCCCTGAATAGCGTTGTGCGCTACATCAAACTTCGATGTCATTTCCTCAATTCTGACCAGTCAAACTCTTTTCCGCAAAATGGAACGAAGACCACTCTCGTTCGACCCATTGTGATGATATCCATCGCTTTCAGCTGAACAGCCGATGTGGGTTTAGTTTCGTTTACCCAGACAACATTTGTTTTTGTCAAATTTGGTACGAACAGAAAATTTCGATCTTCTGAATCGTAACGTATGAAGGCCTGTTCCTCTGCGGAAATTGAATCATCACCGAAATCCAGCCTGATATGCTGGTTCGGCGCCCAGCCAATCGAATTGTTACCTTCGATAATGGGGCGATAGCTGCCCAGTCCGGGTCCATCGACGATCACCAGCCAACCGACAACGGGTTCCTGAAAAAAATCCGTTTCCGGAATTTCCGGCCGGCCACGTACCCGTTGCGTGTTCTGGGCAGCCGGAGGAATTTCAGGCTCAGGAGCGCTGACCCCATTTTGAGCCATGGGATTCGATTCAATTCCGGCGACGGAAGATTCGGCCTGTTCGCTCAGGGAGGCGGCGAGGGATTCGACCCTGGTTTCTTCTGATTCAATGTCAAATCCATCCCGGCGACCGTCATTCCCCAAAGCGGCATCGACAGCATTCAAGGCGTCCTGCAGCAGACTTGTTCGCCCGGAACGGTTCTTCCGGTTCACGATTTGTGTTTGTTCCAGTTCGTCGTCTTTTTGCTCGTCCATAGACATTTGGTTCTCCAAAGTTGCCAACCCCACCGAGGATTGTTTCAAACTGCAATTTTTTCCCGGGATGTATGAATCTCCGAAACTTCCTGTACTTCATGGTCAAATTTCAGCATGACGTTTCCAAGTTCTATGATGTCGCCATGGAAAAGTTCTGCCTGGGAAATTTTCTTGTCGTTTACGTAAACGCCATTACCGGTTTCCCCGGCGATGTCCTCAATTGTAAACTGCCCCTTGTCGGTCACCCTGACAATCGCGTGGTTTCGGTGCACTGTCGGGTCTGCCAGGCGAATATCGCTGTTTTCCGAACGTCCAATGCGAAGTGCAGGCTTATCAATATTGTGGATGGTATCGGAATCGTGACCGATGACTTCCAGTCTTGCCCCCTCTAGTCGGACGGCCAGTTCTTCCGTTAATTCTTTCTCAGCCTCCAGGCCCTGTGTTTTCGGTTCGGGGATCGTATTTTGCTTGTCCAGTGATCCAGGATTAGTTTCGTCAATCTGGTTGATCCCGTTCTTTGTCGATGTCGTTTTGAAACGAAACCAGGCAAACAGCCCACCGGCAAATATGATCAGCAACAGAATTGGGCCTGAAATAAACGGATTGCTGAGTGTAAGGAAGGCATATCTGAAACGGACTTTTGCTGCTTCGGAGCCGGGTATCAGAAGTGTGCCTGTCGCTGTCTCTCCTGATTTAAGCTGGGCCTCAATGATAAATTTCTGATCGGCACTGGTTCTATCAGCTTCGAATGAGATCCCCGTTTCTCCTTCTATGGCATCCAGGAATCGCGCTCGGATATCAATTGGCAACCGTTTGTCTGAAAGGTTCGCTTTGGCAAAGAAACCTCCCGTTTCTTCCGCGAGGCGCCGCATGGACTGCAGTTCCGGTGAGCCTTTGGCGGACAGGAGGAAACCCAGGGTAAAAATTCGAACGTTTTCTTCATTGGCCAGTTTTACAACATCGGATCGGTTATAAGCGCTGTCTTTGGTTCTGCCGTTGGAGACAATGACAAGAAATTTAAGGTCAGCGGATTCATTCTTCAATGATTTGATCCCATCGAATGCAGCCCGATAAAGCTCATGGGAGGAAGACCGACGCCGCATTGTTTTTAAAGCGTCGGAGAGTTGCTGGCGATTGGCTGTTGGCGGAACAATTATTTCGGTATCCTCCGCAAACGACGCCAATCCGAATTTTCTGTTCGGACGGATCGCCGGAAAAAATATTGATTCGATTTCCTCACGGACGACGTTTTGCAGGGATCGCGAAAATTTATCGGAACCATCCACAAGAATTACTGTGGAAGTCGATTCCTTTTGAGCGCCAAATTGCCAGCTCTTCAGCTTTCGCGAGTCATGCCCATCAGATTTCCGGACGGTGATTCGGGTGATCTCTGCACCGTCGTCCATGCGAACATAGCATTTTGCAGTCGCATTTTCGTCGACAGGTCCGCAGCGAGAAATGAATTGTTTTCCGGCGTTTACAGGAATTGCATAACAAACAGATACAGCGAGAAGAGCCACCGCTCCAAGTTTTATCATGCAAAAAACCCAAAAATTCATTGATATCAATGAATTCACTGAAGCCGTTGACTATGGCAAGACTGCGGCTATTTCATGCGACACACCGCCTTAATTTTGAACAAGTTTGTACTATCTATTAAAGGTTAAGTGAATTAGCCGGTTTGTTGTGGAGCTGCTAGGTTGTTCGCACGCAACATTTGGGGGTCAAGTTTCTAACAGATGGACACGCGCCAGGCTTTACCTAATCGCACCGAGTTGGCCGATGATTACGAGATCAAAGGTATCCTTGGTGCCGGGGGATTTGGGGTCACTTACGTTGCCCGGGAAAAACCCCTTGATCGCGATGTTGCGATCAAGGAATATTTTCCAAGTGATTTTGCTTCCCGCGAAGGCGTTGCGCGTCTGAGACCCAAATCAGAATCTCTCGAAAGCGACTATCAATGGGGCCTCGACCGCTTTGTCGAGGAAGCCAAAACGCTGGCAAAATTCAATCATGCCAATATCGTTCGGGTTTATCGCTATTTCCTCGCCAACGATACTGCCTATATGGTGCTGCATTTCGAAGAGGGAAGAACCTTCAAGCACTGGCTTGAAAAACTTGGGCGCAAACCCTCGCAAATTGAGCTCGTTTCTATTTTGCATCCTCTGCTCAATGCTCTCGAACTTATCCACGAGCATGATTTTTTGCATCGGGACATAACTCCCGACAATATTATGATCCGACCCAACGGTACGCCCGTTCTCATTGATTTCGGCTCGGCCCGGGGACAGATTGCGCTGGGATCAAAAACTGTCAGCGCGCTTATCAAGCCTGGATATTCTCCGTTTGAGCAATACGCGGTGAGCAGCAAAGACCAGGGGCCATGGACGGATATCTATTCTCTGGGTGCAACACTATACCAGGCCGTTACCGGTCGACGTCCTGCAGACGCTCCCTCGCGCATGGTGCAGGATGAAATGGTGCCGGCGATCGAATGTGGGAACGGTTATTCTCCGGAATTTTTGAAAGCGATTGACAAATCTCTCCTCATCCCGGTGAAATCCCGTCCCCGGACGGTCGCCGACTGGAGAAAGCTGTTTCAGCTGGAGACTGATACCGGGATCACAATTGCGCAGCAAAATGAAACTTCCCCTGACGGGGTGAAAATTGCAGAACCGGATCTCAATCGAGATCCGGAGCCTCATGAGGCTGCACCGAAACAGGAAAAAGCACAGAAAAAGAACAAGGCTTCAAAAAGGAAGTTCAGAAAAACCGTCAAGCTCGAAGATGCGAACGAGGCAAAGCCACCGGTCAAAGCCGGGGCCAGCCTGTTATCACGACTGAACAAGGTCAATGCCGAGGAGACACCGAAAGAGAAAGCCAAGCCCGCACCGAAAAAGAAGAAGGTGGCGCGAAAAAAGACGGCCTCAGTGAAGAAGAAGCTCGAACTCAACTTCAACCCTTCTTCTGTTATACAAAAATTTTCTCGCCCGAAATTGTTCAACACCAAGAAAGAGGAACTTCCACCAGCAAAGGCTCTGAAGCCTGAGAAAGCCGAAAAATCCGAGAAAAAGACTAAGGCCAAGGCATCCGCTGTTGCGAAGGCATCTGCGGTTGCGAAGGCATCTGCCGTTGCCAAGTCAGAGGCCACGAAAAAATTCAGTTTAAAGCCAAAGGTTCATATCCTCACCCTGTCACTGTTGTTTTTGCAATTTACCGGTGCCGTCGGAATTGCGTCAGCGATCGTTTATTTCCATGACTTGTTTCCGGGATCCGACCTGGCCATGAGCTCCAGGTCTTTGACGGATCCGTCGAATGCCCAGCTGATTAGAGAATTTCATGGGCATCAGGAGGCGATAAAATCACTCGCCTATTCCAAGGATGGATTGAAACTTGTTTCAGGAAGCGCCGACGACTCCTTGCGCATCTGGGACCTGGAAACGAACAGGCCTCGATTTGCTGTCGAAACTCACAAAGGAGATATAACCGCAATCGCTGTCAACGAACGGCGGATCGTGTCCGCGGACAGCCAGGGCAAAGTCATATTGACGGATTTGGAATCCGGTACTCAGCTCAATTCCTTCCAAAAGCAAACCGCCGAGCCGACGTCTGTCGCATTTACAGGATATGGGGATCGTTTCATAACAGCGGGAAGTGATGCCACAGTTCGTTTGTGGGATGGCGTGAGAAAGAATTCGCGCCCAAGGACAGCGTTCAAAGCCCATTCGGATCCCATCACGGATCTCGCCTATTCAAAACGCCGGGGTTATTTTCTGACCGCAAGTGCAGATAACACCATCAAGCTATGGCTGACGTCCAATCGCAAGCTCGTTCGAACCTATCGCGGACACAGTGATTCCATCGACGCCATTGCCGTTTCGCCGAGTGAAAAATTTTTCGCCACGGCCAGCAAGGACCGGACGATCAAGCTTTGGTCATCGCGGTCGAAAAAGGCGATTCACACGCTGGAAGGCCACAAGGATGAGGTCAATGCAGTCGCCTTTTCTCCCAGCGGAGAGATTCTGGTTTCCGGTAGTTCGGATATGACTGTGGCGCTTTGGAACCTGAAAACCGGGCGCAATCTGGTCACTTTCCAGGCCCATCGCGGTGCCGTGAACAGTGTTGCCTTTTCCGGTGACGGGAAAACGATTGCCACTGGAGGTGATGACGGCGTGATCAGGCTGTGGAAAATTCCGATATTGCAATAATCCCCAGATTTACAAGCAGTTGTGAAGTTGGAGGTTGAGATCGCCCCGAAAATGACCACATTGAGGGTTGAAAACTGTGGTAACATAAACATTTAACGGAATAAGCCGCATCATCCCGTTTAAACCGTCCTGTTTAATATATAGGCGTTATCGCTTTTTTTAATGTTTCGAATCTGAAATGCTTGAACACTTAGACAAGATTGCATTTCAACTTCGCGTATTCAGAGAGTAAGACATTCATAGAGGGATCTTCGCGACATTTATTTGTCGGAATGATTTTTTATAGAATGTCATTCAAGATGAACACTAAGAACTGAATTAGCCTCATGACAAATTCTGAAACGACGGAAGTTCAACAGTGGTACCTGGCGCGCGACGGCAAGCGATTTGGCCCGATAGATCAGGACAAGTTCACGGATCTCATTCAGCGCGGTCAAGTCAGAAAAACGGATCTGGTCTGGCAACAGGGTTTCTCCGACTGGATTGAAGCCCAGAAAGTGCCTGGCCTGTTTTCAGGGACCGCAGATCCGGCTTTGCGACAGGAACCCAAGTTTGAAGACTCCGAAGCTCGGGTAGAAGCCCGCAATACGGCTCCCCGTCAGTCCGTTAACAATTCAGGGCAACCCCTGGACAACAAGAAATCATCCTTTCAGGCTCAGCGCTCTGTTCCGGCCTCGAAGGGGTCTGTCTCAGTCCCCCGACCCATGGAAGACTCCCTGCGAGCGGAACCTCGTTTTGAACCTGAAGACCGGCCGAAATTCATTCAATCGCCGGGATATCGCAGCGGCGAAATTCAAGGCAGTTCCTGGGCGAAGCGGATAGCCGGCGGTTTTGCGGTCCTCCTGTTTATGGGTGTCATGGCAGTGGTCGCACTGCCGTTCGTCGTGCCCGCTGACTTCATTCGCGACCGGATTGCTCTCATTGTCAAAGAGCAGACCGGCAGAGATTTTGCGGTTCGCGGACGAACGTCTTTCACTTTCTTCCCAAATATCGGTGTCGAGCTTAACGATGTTTCTCTTTCAAATCCCCCGGGAATGAGCGGCGAGCAATTCGCCAAGATAGCTGTACTTAAAATCAATCTGAAACTTATTCCCTTGCTGAGCCGTCAACTTGAAGTCGATCATTTCATCTTAAACAAACCAGAATTTGCCTTGTTCCGAACACGCGAAGGCAAGGTGAATTGGAGTTTTGCAAAGTCCGGAACGGCGATGGTCGAGCCATCGAGTACAAATTTTGCCGCCCTGCAAGGCGGAGAATCCGTGACGTCCGGATCGTCTGATTTATCATTTATCGGATCCGCCCATGCCGCAGATCCGCGTTCGAAATCCGGACTGCTCGCCATCCAGGATCTGAAATTGGGAAGTGCGCGTATTATCGATGGATCGATTTCCTATGCCGACCAAATAACTGAATCTAGACAGCGCGCCGATAACATCAATATTGCGATCACGCTGCCACAGTTGAAGGATCCGCTTGACGCGAATGGCGATTTTGTCTGGAAAGAAGAAAAAATCGAATTCGTAGCCAATGTTCAGTCTCCTGCCGCACTGATTAACAATCAAGCCTCGCAGCTGAAACTGCTGGTTGAAGCCAAACCTGTTTCCGGTTCAATCGAAGGCGAGGGCACTCTGAAAGACGGGTTCATCTTCAAAGGAACGGGTTCTGCGCAATCCAGATCGCTGAGATCTCTGGTGCACTGGTTGGAAGGTGAACTTCCAAACACCCGGGGTTATGGAGCGTTTGATGTTTCTTCGAAGCTTGATATGCGTGGAAATGAAATCGTTTTCGACAATGCGAAACTGAAACTGGACAATACCAACGCCGTCGCCAGCGGAAGGATCAATTTGTCAGGATCCAAACCTGTGGTTAATGCCAAAGTAGCAGCCGATCAAATTGACCTGAGCGCTTACATTTCGGCATTTGGCGAAACGGCAACCCGAAAGAGCCAGGGGCTGGTCAATCAGGACAGGCGGTCCCTGACAAATCTGATAGAGAGTATCAACAAGCCGAATTCACAGGTTGTGGTAACCGGTTCGACGGCAAAATCGTCTGCTGATCGGGTCGCCAAGAAATCAGATCGCGCGCCGACGAATAGTGAACTCAGTGTGGAGGGATTGAATTCAGCGAATCTGGATGTCAACTTCCAATTGGAGAAACTTCTATTCAGCAATATTCAAATCGAAAAGAGCAATATTGATGTTCGTTTAAAAGATGGATTGCTCAGTGCCAACCTGAAAAATTTCGGTCTTTATGGCGGCCAGGGACAGGGGCAGGTCAAAATCGATAGTCGGAAATCCGTTCCCGACCTGTCCAGCGTCTTGGATATCAAGGGAGTATCCGCTCTTCCTTTCCTTAAGGATGCTGCTAACTTCGACTGGATATCCGGAAAAACACGTTTGGCCATCGACGTGGTCGGATCCGGGACAAGCGATCAGGAGATCAGATCGAGCCTGCAGGGCAAAGGATCGATCCTTTTCGAAAACGGCGCAATTGAAGGCATAAATATTCCTCAGATCATGCGAGCGTTTGGCAAAGGGCGCATAAGTGGTTGGTCGCGTGAGCCCTCGCTTAAAACAGACTTTAGTGAACTTTCGGGAACATTTACGATCAATAAGGGTGTGGCGAACAACAGTGATTTGCAGCTCACCGGTCCATTAATGCGCCTTACGGGTGGGGGCGAGGTCAATATTGTCAAAGAGAATTTGGATTATGTTGTCCGTCCCAAGCTCGTGGCCAGTTTAGAGGGGCAAGGCGCGCAACAATCAGATTTGCAGGGCCTTGAGGTTCCTGTGCGGATCAAAGGACCCTGGAAAAAACCGCGGATCAGTCCGGACATTGAAGGTATCGTGAATGACCCGGCAGCCATGACCAATACGATCAACAATGCAGCAAAAGCCATAAAAAAACTCGGAAAAAACAAAGATTTCGAGTCGATGATTAACGGTGTATTGAACGGGCAGAGCGGCGGCGATCCGGCAAACCAGTCGGAAGGCCAGTCTTTTAACGCGAATAAAATTCTTGAGCAACTCACACGCTGAGCTTTATCTGAAGTGTTTCGAACTTAATTCTTCACTTGCAGGCGGATAGTGGCTATTGAATGTGTCGAGCGTCCAATAGTGACAAGAAAGCTGCGTATCTGAATGCAGGTTGAAAGAAAAAAAGTTGGGATCGTTTCACTCGGCTGTCCGAAGGCGCTGGTGGATTCAGAACGCATTATTACGTCGCTAAGATCTGAGGGCTATGAGATTACGCCGACCTATGATGGAGCCGATGTCGTCCTGGTCAATACCTGCGGATTTCTGAATAGTGCGCGGGAAGAATCTCTCGAGGCCATTGGCGAAGCCTTAAACGAAAATGGACGTGTCATCGTTACCGGATGCCTGGGCACCGAAGCTCAGTTAATCGAGGAAAAATATCCCGATGTACTGGCCATCACCGGGCCGCATCAATATGAAGCTGTTCTTGAAGAAATTCACAAATATGTACCGCCGACAAAGAATCCGTTTCTGGATCTCATTCCTGAATCCGGAATTCGACTTACACCACGGCACTATGCCTATCTGAAAATTTCAGAAGGCTGCAATAATAGCTGTTCGTTTTGTATAATTCCGCAATTGCGCGGCAAACTCGTTTCCAGAAGTGCTTCCATGGTCCTGCACGAGGCCGAGGCGTTGGCCAAGGCGGGGGTTAAGGAACTCCTGGTTATTTCACAGGACACAAGTGCTTACGGGGTGGACATCAAATACGAGGAAAGTCGATGGAAGAACCGGACCGTTAAAGCAAAATTCTTCGACCTGTGCTCCGAACTGGGCCAACTGGGAATTTGGGTCAGGCTCCATTATGTTTATCCTTACCCTCATGTTGACGAGGTCATACCCTTGATGGCGGAGGGTGCTGTACTCCCCTATCTCGATATCCCGTTTCAGCACGCGAGTCCAAAAATCCTGAAGTCCATGCGCCGACCGGCCGCGCAAAGCAAACAACTGGAACAACTCACTCAATGGCGCCGTCTTTGTCCGGAATTGTGTATTCGATCCACATTCATCGTCGGATTCCCGGGGGAAACCGATGAAGATTTTGAAGAGCTATTAGACTGGCTGAAAGCGGCAAGGCTCAATCGCGTCGGATGTTTCAAATACGAAAACGTGCCCGGCGCCGTTGCAAATTCATTGCCGGATCCTGTTGCCGAGGAAGTAAAAGAAGAAAGATACCATAGGTTGATGCAGACGCAACAGCAGATCAGTGCCGAATTGCTTGCGGAAAAAATCGGCAAAAAGGTCGATGTGATTGTCGATGAAGTTGATGCAGAAGGTGCAATAGCCCGATCGGTCTGGGATGCGCCGGAAATAGATGGCAGCGTTTTCATAAACGGCGACACGAATTGTCAGCCTGGTGATATTCTAAGCGTTCTGGTAACGCGTGCCGATGCCTATGATCTGTGGGGCGAAGTCAACAAATGACTGCCATGGCCTAATCTCGCCTTTCCCCTTCCCATCGAGTTCTTGTTTTCAAAGAATATACACGGGAGAAATCTGACAAGCAGTACTGAATTCGTCCCTATCCGAAGCGGCCGGAGATCAGATCTTGTCATCCCGAAAGAGACTAAAGTTCTGGCAAGCTATTGTTTGTGCGCTGTTTTTTTGGTGTTGATCCCTAATTGCCCTCTGTCTGAGAGTAATTCCATCCACCACAAACCGTC
>CAJHZG010000423.1_pt1 | contig 24291 bp, 25 predicted proteins | sample 9198901 | NCBI WGS metagenome assembly CAJHZG01 (sample SAMEA7708382, study PRJEB35096) | sediment metagenome | biome: marine neritic benthic zone biome [ENVO:01000025]; feature: sediment [ENVO:00002007]; material: shallow marine sediment [ENVO:03000034] sea grass bed [ENVO_01000059] ... | reverse complement strand
AGATCAAAGACGGTTACCCGGCCAGGGGGGTATATTGGTCGGGTTGTTGTCGAAAACAAAGCTGAGATGGCCTGGCAGCAAATTTGTGAATTGATGATGGTGCCCGGTCTCGATGTGATTGGGCCCATACCAAAAGAAGTTCAGAAGATAATCACTTCAAAGGTCGGCCTATTCAAGGATTCCCAGCATCAAGCCGAGGCCTATTCGCTTCTTTCTTTTTTTGAGCGGGACGACTTGGAGAGTACATTCAAAAAAACTGGACTTGAGGTCGGACCGGAGTGATTTGGTGGCATAGTGCCGATTAATATTACAGGTTAACTCATCCCGGCTGCCGCCGCCTTGGTAATCCGCACATACATCCTTCCGACAATTGCAGATAACAACGATCCCGGACACCACCCTACCGTAAACAATTAGGGGCCAACCCGGTGGCTGACCCCTATTTGTCATTCCTGAGAATTGACAGGTGAATTATTCCGCCATTTCAATTCTGGCGATTTGTTTACCTCGTCCGCGGGGATCATCTTCGGTTTCAAACGAGACTTTGTCACCCTCGTTCAGCCCTTGTAATCCTGAATTTTGGACCGCACTGATGTGAACAAAAATGTCTTTGCTCCCATCTTCCGGTTCAATAAATCCATAACCCTTTGAGGTATTAAAAAATTTTACGGTGCCATTTTGGCTCATGCGAAAGTCCTTTCCCGCAATAAATGTAATTACCCAATTGGGTGGCGCAAATCTGAGATTTTTGGGAAAGTCATAGTCTATATTTCAAGTCGTAGAATTTTCTCCAAACTCACAGTCAGCCTTCATATAACCATACAAAGGAATTTTTGCAAATTGTCGTAACTATTTTTGTGCAAGCAGATTCGCCATCTGACGGCGTGGAATATACAGACATTTTGACTTAGCGAAGGAGCGCTCGAATACAGGCTTCCACACCTTCAGACCATTCCGGTAATTGTTGTCCAAACTCCGACTCCAGCCGCGTACAATCCAGTCTGGAGTCACGGGGCCTGGCCGCCAATCTTGGAAACTTGGAAGACTCAACAGGTTTAATCCGTGCAGTCGGGCCCCCAAGTTGCTCTGAAAACTCAAAAATTTTCTGGGCAAATTCGAACCAGCTTGTTCCTCCCTTGCCAGCGGCGTTGTAGAAGCCCCAGCAGTTCTGATTTTTGTTTCTATTTATCTGGATCGCAATTTTAAGGATAATTTCTGCAAGATGAATTGCATAGGTCGGACTGCCCCATCGATCATTGACGACTTCAATTTCTTCTTGCACCTCTGCGAGTTTGAGCATCGATTTGACAAAATTTCGATTAAACGGGCTGTATACCCAGGCGGTCCTTAAAACGATATGTTGAGGATTTGCGGCAACCGCACGCTCGCTTTCAAGTTTCGATTGGCCGTAAATATTCAGCGGGGCCGGAGGATCATCTTCTACATATGGCCTCCCCTTGCGCCCATCAAATATGTGGTCCGTCGACAGGTGAATGATCGGGATATTAGACTTTGCAGTTAGCTCTGCAAAAGCTTCGGCGCCGTCACGATTGAGTTCAAAAACTTTCTCCGGTTCGCTTTCCGCCCGTTCAACATCAGTATAGGCCGCTGTATTGATCACGATATCTGGATTATTTTCGAGCAAGGCGCGCCTGATACTGGGGGGACGACAGAGATCCATTGCCGGACGCCCCAGAGCGAGTGATGAAATCTCGGGTGCAGAAGGCGCAAGCTGGGCGATCGCGCGGGCGATTTGTCCGTGCCAGCCGGCAATCAGGATCCGCATCTCAATCGCTCCTTTGATCAATCTCCCTGATTTACAATCATACTATGAAATTTGCGAACACCAATTCACCTTGTTGCACACATACCTGGGTTCCACACATACCTGGAATTTCCCGATGACGAAGGATTGCAAGTGATCATATGACGCCATCCCTTCATCTACGCAGTAAGACAACAATTATATGAAATTCAACTCTTTTTCGTCGTGCAGATGCTACTCTTTGTCTGCGATATCCGCCACCACAGTGGCCACAAACGCATCAATTGCATCGGACAGTAAACCATCATTCGTTATGCGGGTTATAGCTAAGCCGCCGGACCAGTCCGTTTCAACCCGGCGCTGACGGCGTGCTTGCTGCTGTGCCTGGCTTTCGCGGTCCCGGAGTGATAGGCGATCGGCGATTGTTTCCGGTGATGAAATAATCTCTATGACCCGAAGATTTTCGAACTTCAAGCGGGCATCCGCAATTATAGTTCTGGAAATATTTGCAATGACATGCAATCCGTTCCCGACCATACCCGTTATTTCTTCGTCTAGGGCATAGTAAAGTCCATGGGCTTTCCAGTGCAATGCAAACTGATTTTCTGTCTGGCGAAATTTGAATTCTTCCAGCGTGAGTGCCATGTGGTTTTCACCACCAGCATCCGCTGGTCGGGTGATGAAACGCCGAGGAAAATAAAACAATAAATTATCAAGACGGGATTGAGCACCTTCCAGAATCGAGTCCTTGCCGACCCCGCTTCTGCCGACAACAGCTATAAATGTTCCAATTTTGACACTCAAAATATTCGAGCCCTATTTCATGCCCCATTCAGGCAATTCGCTGTCCATCACGCCAGACTTCCAGAACACTCGGGATTGCACCATTCTTTCGGAATCGAACAAAGTCTGCTTTTTTTCCCGGGACAAGTTCTCCCCTATCCGTGAGACCAACCCGATCTGCCGGATTTTTTGTAACAGTAGCGATGGCTTCCGGTAACGATATGGACTCACTTTTTTCTTCAAGCAGGATTGCGCCATAGAGGAGCGCGAACGGAACATAGTCGCTGGACAAAATATCGAGCATTTTACGGTCAGCCAGTTCTCTGGCCGAAACATTACCGGAATGGGATTTTCCACGAACAACATTTGGAGCGCCCATGAGTATTGCCAGATTGGCACTATGTCCCGCAGTCGCCGCTTCCAGAGTTGTCGGGAACTCGGATATGACGATGCCTGCGTCGATAGCCTCTTCGATATGCTCCAGTTTCGCATCATCATGACTTGCGAGAGGCACATCCAATTCTCGCGCGAGTTTAACGACCTGCTTCCTGTTGACCGCCGCATATTGCTCATGATCCCGCCGACGTGATTTCATATACATTTCAAGCTCGTCTCTGGTGAATCCATACTTGCCCTGGTAGTAAGTTCGATAAGTCTCAAGGTCCGTGAACTGACGTTGACCCGGTGTATGATCCATCACGGAAAAAAGACCTGTCCGTGAATTCGCTGCAAATTTTTCGACGCGATCCATCAAATCTGCGCAAGAAACTTCACAGCGCCAGTGAAGAAAATGATCTACCTGTAGTCGCCCCTCGGAATATATTCTGTCGAGTTCCATGGACATGTCATTGAGCAGAGTCTCCGAACGAGATTCTGAACTGATATGACCAACACTGAGGGAATCAAACACTGTTGTAATTCCCGCAGCAGCAATCTCCCGGTCGTGGTTGATGACAGCCGAATTTACCGGCCAATATGATTTCGGACGAGGCATGATGTGGCGTTCGAGATTATCCGTGTGCAGCTCTACAAGTCCGGGAATTAGATAATCACCCTCAAAATCCAGTGCAGCGGGTTGCGATAGCGAACCCTCACTAACGTCGTGGATGCGGTTGCCATGAACTGAAAGCGAGCCTTCGAGGACTTGATCCGACAGGACGATCTTTGCATTGGCAATATTGATTTCACGCATGAGAGACCCCATCCTGTACTGAAATATCAATGTCCCGGGTTCCGAGAATTTTTCTATCATTCGCGTCATGGAAAATTCCCACAATCGCGTTTCCTGCATTCCTGAGTTGTACAATCATATCCAATACCGTCCGGCGATTGTCGGGATCCAAAGAGGCAGTAGGTTCGTCAAACAAGGTCAGTTTTCGGGGTGCCGAGAGAGCACGGGCGATATTCACCCGCTGTTGTTCACCTCCGGAAAACGTCAAAGGTGACAAGGCGAACAGCTCTTCCGGTATTCTCAGCCTATCGAGAAGCGCGGCGGCCTTTCGCCGCGCTGAGTCTTCAGACTCACCCAATTCAATGGCTGGTTCAGCAACAATATCCAGTGCCGGAACGCGGGGAATGACACGTAAGAACTGAGAAACATAACCAATCATCGAATTGCGCAAACTCAGTATTTCACGGGGTGTGGCGCATGTAATATCAAGCCACTGGTCGTCGTAGAAACATTGAATGGATCCTCCATCGACACGATAGGTTCCATAAATTGCCTTGAGCAATGTACTCTTGCCAACTCCCGACGGTCCGCAAAGGGCAACGATTTCTCCTTCGTTTATTTCCAAACTAAACCCGCGGAGAACGTCTAGGATCGCTCCATTCTGGTTATGGAGTACGAATTTCTTTTGTAGCTTATTTATTTTCAGAATCGGCTTCATGGATCTTCACTAGACTTGCAAAATGGAGGAAACCAGGAGCTGGCTGTAGGCACTCTGAGGATCTTCCAGCACTTGGTCGGTCAAACCTTCTTCGATTATTTCTCCATGTCGCATGACGACTAACCGGCTGGACAGGAGCCGGGCAACGGCCAGATCATGGGTCACAATGACGACAGACAGTCCATATTTTCTAACAAGGCTTCGAATAAGATCGAGTAATCGTGCCTGAACCGATACGTCGAGTCCACCGGTTGGCTCGTCCATAAATACCAGCTTCGGCATTGATACAAGATTGCGTGCTATCTGCAGTCGTTGCTGCATTCCCCCGGAATAGGTCGACGGCAGATCATCGATACGCGAGCTATCTATTTCAACGGCTTCCAACCACTTCACGGCCTCACCTCTGATTTTTCCGTAATGCTGCCAATGATTGGCCATCAGACGTTCGCCAATATTTGCACCCGCAGATACGCTCATGCGTAATCCCAGATGAGGATGTTGATGAATAAAAGCCCATTCAGTCCGCTGCATCCGGCGCAATGCCGGCTCATCAAGTGTGCTGAGTTCAACCCGGTGACCATCATCCGGGTGATAGTGGATTGATCCCTCATCAGCCGACTGGAGCCCGGCCACACATTGCAGCAGCGTTGTTTTACCGGACCCGCTCTCGCCGACGATACCCAGGACTTCTCCCGGCCACAAATCGAATGAAATTCCGCTGCACGCCATCGTGGTGCCGAAACGCTTTGTTAGATTTCTCACAGAAAGCAGGGGCGCCGTCATTCTGCTGCCTCCTGTTGTTCTATCTGGCGTTTTGAACAGAAATCCGTGTCAGAGCACACAAACATGCGTCCACCCTTGTCATCTGTAATAACTTCGTCCAGGAAACTGTCTTTCGCACCACAGAGAGTACAGTTCGCTGTCCACTTCTGGACTTCGAAAGGATGATCTTCAAAGTCTAAACTGACGACCTTCGTATAGGGCGGCAAGGCGTAGATCCGCTTTTCCCGACCCGCCCCGAAGAGCTGTAGAGCGGCACAATTGTCCATCTTGGGATTGTCGAATTTCGGTGTCGGCGAAGGATCCATGACATAACGACCTTCGATACGAACTGGATAGGCATAAGTAGTGGCTATATGACCGTTCTGGGAAATATCCTCATAAAGCTTCACATGCATGAGCCCATAGTCTTCAAAGGCATGCATCTTTCGCGTTTCTGTTTCACGGGGTTCCAAGAAACGCAACGGTTCGGGAATGGGGACCTGAAACACAAGGATCTGGGATTCGGAAAGAGACTTCTCGGGAATACGATGCCGCGTTTGAATAACTGTCGCCGTACCGGTCTCGCTCGTCGTGGCTATTCCGGCGGTCTTTCTGAAAAAATTTCGGATCGACACGGCATTGGTCGTGTCATCTGCTCCCTGATCAATGACTTTCAGAACATCATCTGGTGTCAGAATGGATGCCGTGACCTGTACACCGCCAGTTCCCCATCCATAGGGCATGGGCATTTCACGACTGGCAAACGGCACCTGATAGCCTGGAATGGCAACGGCTTTGAGCAAGGCCCGTCGTATCATTTTCTTGGTCTGTTCATTGAGATAGGCAAAATTATATCCGAAGTCCGGTGTTGATGCCGGTTCTGTACTCATTCGGTAGCATCCCTTCCTGTTTCCTCCTGCTCTCGCCGCATTCGACGGACGAGTTCAAGTTCGGATTGAAAATCGACATAGTGCGGAAGCTTTAGATGCTCCACAAACCCAGTTGCTTGCACATTGTCGCAATGGGACAGGACAAACTCCTCATCCTGGGCAGGTGCGACCCGGTCTTCTCCCAACTCTTCTGCACGCAGGGACCGGTCTATTTGTGCCATCGACATGGCCTTCCGCTCGCATGAACCAAATGCAAGTCCATAGCCTCGGGTAAACTGGGGGGGCGTCGTCTTTGACCCTTTAAACTGGGTAACCATTTCACACTCGGCAAGATCAATCTCGCCGATTTCGATGGCAAATCCTAACTCTTCCGGAACAAATTCGACAGTTGTCGCACCCAATCTAATTTCACCCGCAAAAGGATGATTGCGTCCGAACCCACGTTGCGTTGAATAACCGAGAGCCAGCAAAAATCCTTCATCTCCCCGAGCCAGATTTTGCAGCCGCTGGGCTCTGTCAACGGGGAATGACAAGGGATCGCGCGTTATATCTCCGGGTTCTGTTTCGGGATCCTCCCCGGCGCTTAGTGCAGGTTCCATCAAACCTTCACCGCACAACAGATCAAGAACGTGTGGCATATCGCCGTCAATAGGCTCGGCGCTCGGGGCTTTCTCAACTTCCAATTCACTTTCCAGATCATGATCCAGGAGCCGATGAGTATAGTCAAATGTTGGTCCCAGCACCTGCCCGCCAGGCAAATCCTTATAGGTTGCCGAAACCCTGCGCGTGATTGTCATGCTGCCAGTATCGATGGGGAGGGAATATCCAAAACGCGGCAACGTCGTGCGACATGCCCGAACGAGAAATATGGCTTCGATCATGTCGCCTCGCGATTGCTTGATTGCCAGTGACGCGAGCGAACGGTCATAAAGTGACCCCTCGGTCATCACCCGGTCCACAGCAAGAGTGAGCTGCTCTCGGATCTGTTCTGTTGAGAGTTCGGGAACATCGGGGTCCCCCCGGCGTGTCTCCGCCAGGAGTCTGTGTGCATTTTCAATGGCCTTTTCGCCACCTTTGACAGCCACATACATTATGCAATCCTTTCAACTCTGACAGAGCGAGGCAGGGCTGCGACTTGATGGCCGGAAGTGAAAATAACATCGAGCCCCAGGGGAAACATATTTTGATTAGTAGCCTGCCATTCCCAGAAATTATTTCCAAATCCCTTCAAGCCGAATTCCTGCGTGTCCTTTATTCCCGGTCCCTTGAGAATGGAATTGATCTCGGCTTCAAATCCGTCAACTTGTAGAATCAGAGTTGTAGAGCAATCCGGATAATCAGGGGTACCAAGATTGAACTCCGGCAAACTCCCAAAATCCGGATAGCTTGCAAAAAATCCAAAAGAGGCTTGCGATGGGTCCTCAATAATCGGTGCTCCACAGTGAAAGCGAATGAACTCCTTGACAGGATCGCAATTCAGCGTCTGATCAAGCCAAATGGGACTTTCGTGATCTGTGAGCGTTAAGGCAACAAGAATACTGGCGGGGTGGAGTTCCCCAACAGATGTATGAGGCACTGAAAATTCCAGAACCCGGCCAGGACGCGACAAGGCATCAAGCAGAGTACGAAAGCATCGCGCCGAATCCCTGGAAGCGTCGATAAACCCTGATTGTTGCCCTTCATTCAACAAATTTTGCATGGATTTCAGTCTTCGCCGCGTACCATAGTGAAAAAATCAACTTTGGTGGCTGCAACCTTCCGATTTCGCCGAGATTTTAATTTCTCAGAATGATCACGCAGGGGTTCAATAATTTGAGAAAGAATGTCATCACGCATGTTCGGATCTTGGAGTGCAAGATCAATTTCTGCCGCGCAATGGGCATGGTTGGCATTTCGTCCCAAAATGTAAGCATGCCCCATTGCACCCGAGGGTGATCGAACTGAACATCGGGTAACAGTCGCCTCTCCGAGATTGAAGGGATTTCCTGTACCACCCGCACGTCCGCGCACCATGACCAGCCCGGTCTCAGGTTTTCGAACGACCTCGCATGCTTTCTTGCAGGAATAGTCCGCCCAAAGTTTTTGCAGCAATGTTGCGTCGGATTTTGAAAGAACAGAAATCCAGTTCTGGCGCGAAGCAATTCCCTCTTCCGTGTCATTCATAGATCATCTCCGCAAAAGCTTCTGCCTCAATCATATGACAGGTTCACAGCAATCGGATTTAGTTAAATTCGTCCAAGCTACATCTCCGTCAAAGATGAGATTGTTACCGTCATTAAACGATGGTCGAAAATTTAAACATCTCGATCGAACCAAATGTTTCAGAACAATAATTGGCAACATTCTATTTGTCTAGACAGATTAATTGAGGGAAAAATGCTTACTCGAAATTACCCCGTTTCCTAAATGGCAATGGACAGCCATGAAACAAATGAGCGCATGTCAGGGAATTCAATGGTCAAGGGAACTGGAGCCGAAGAGAGGTATCCAGACACCAGACAGACGATTGAAGCTAAAACAATAGATCAGCGAGGCAAGCTCGGATCGAGCCGTGTCTTCCTGGAGCCGTGTCTACCTGGAGGGGAGAGACTCAACTGTATAACCAATGTTCTGCAACCAGTCCTCGAGAATGACATTTATAAGATCATTCAGGGATCTGCTTTCCTTTTATGCTAAAATCTGAAGCTGATTTTTGAATTGATGGTGATCCGAGTGCCGAATTGCGCATTACGGGTCATGGATCCCCTCCCGTATTCCCTAACAATTACCGGCACTTTACGGCATTCTACTAACTAAAAGTGAACACAACAATCAATCGTTAATCATTCGACATATTTTGTATTGATCAATCAATTATTATCTTTTAACCAATTGATTTAAATAGATTTCTTAATAGATCTTCAAACACCAAAACTATTCACTGCCCGTACTTATGAGATTCAATTCATATGATGATTCTGAAAATGAACACATTAGGCGAATTATATGTGAATCGGCGGGGGTGAAGCCTATAGATTTACAACTACTATTCCACATGATATACACATTCAATAAACAGTATATAGCGTATTTTGAGTTTGAAATGTTACAGCGTCTCATAAATGCCAATCCGGAATCTTTGAAACAAGAAATCTTGAAGATATTGGAAGAGCAAGTTGGAGAACCCATCAATCCCGACTTCATTACTGAAGACGGAACTGAAATCTGTGTGAATTGTCGCGGAGACTCCGGAGTTTCTGCTCTGACACCAATCATGCAGCGTAAGAATTACGTTGAAGGCGTGGGACAACATTGCTCTCAATGTGAAGTTAGCTAAAACTTTTATCCCAAACGACAGACTGTTAATCGAGTTTATAAACACATTTTATGTCATTTGAGGGAGTGACATATCTGAGGCTGTTCTATCTCCATCTCAGGTTTGCAATCATCTTTCGATTAGAGCTTTGAAATAAGCGGGATCAGATATTCCAGATCGCCTAAATCACACCGGACCATGGAAGCTGAATTAAAGGATGGTTGATCCAGTGAACCCAGTTATGATTTAGGAATTGTGCTACGAAGATCTGTGCAACAAATACAAACCAAAGGACATAGATCACAATCCCCTGCACAATGCGACTTAAGTAGCCGATGACTTTCATCTTCTGTCGACTCTGTCCGACATCACCATTATGGCTGACGCGTTTGACCAATGGGAATCCCGACAGTCCATGATCCGGCGAACGCGTGAGGACCCTGATTATCGCCTGTGCATAAATACGGGATGCCAGCCCCTTTAAGAACCAAAGCGAGAGGAAAATATATGCGGCGATGGCGAGTCTCACCTGGTTTTTGAATTCTTCAAGCTGTCTTTCATCCCATTCCATAAAATCAGGATAAATTTGTTCAATAAACACCGGTAGCGTTTTTGCCGCAAACAATGGCAAGGATAAAAGGACAGTTAGAAATACAAGACTGACATAACGCCAGCCCGCCATTCGACGAATTTGAGCCAGAGTCTGGATGTCAAAGTAAGATCGCCATTTGTCAAACAAGGCACAATGAACGAAGGCCAACGGCATAAAGTTGAGAAGATAGAGCGCCAGAATTGTCGCAACAATTCCTGTGGCAGGTCCCACCCAGGCTTGCTCATAGCCCTTGTTGAATGAGTTCTCCCAACCTGCCCACCAGGAAAATAACCAAAGCAGGGTAAATGGTAGCGTACCCACAATCAGCACGAAATAAGTTCTCAATCCGATTACTGAATTGCGTTTAATACCACCAAGAATTCGAGGCCAGTATCGAGATGTAGAAGGTTCATTCCGGGAACCCAGAATCCAGTTCAGGGAATGCCCTCGAGACATTATTTCTACGTCTTCAACGAATTCAAATCCCTGTCTCAATATCGTTCGAATAACGCGTTGACGGCAATTCTGACTGAACCAGCCCAGTACAAGTATCGCTGAAACCGGTGTCAGGCACATCAAACTTCCGACAAGCATTGCAAAAACGCGCTTCAACAGACGGCCTGCCAACCGGAAATATGATTTATTCTGCGACACTGGTTCTGGCAGAAACTCTGTTGCGTGTTGGCTCATGACCAAATTTCTTCTATGGCAGATGCCTCAGCTTGCGGTGTCCTGAGACCCATTAAACCACCCACAGTGGCGGCAATCCTGATTTGATCAACAGGTTTATCCAAAGTTTTGTTTCTGCCTATACCCGGGCCAAATATCAGAGCCCAGATCTCATGTGCCGATCTGGAATTGAAATGATGTTGAAACGGCACTCCCATGAGCGGATTAGCATCTCTTCCGCAATCCGGGACGATGACAAAAATTGTGTTGTTCCTCATCAGCGGATGTGCATCAACAGCGGTAACCAGCTGTTTTAGGCCTTCGTCAATCACGGAGATTGCTCGCGTATAGTGACTGGCATTTCCCCAATGCACGTAATCGGGATCCTGATAATTGATCATCATCAGTTGCGGTTGAAGTTCATTCAGAGCCCTAAGCGCCAGTTCCGTCAACAACCGATCTCCGCGGGGATTGACGAATCCTGACTCACCAAAATATCGGCGCCACCGTTCCCAAAATTCATTTAGCTCCGGGGTTTCCAACAGCGTATGGTCCCTGGGTGTCTTGGCCCGGAGTTCGGCTAACTGTTTTTTGGCGGCACTAATTTCCTTGTCTGTCCCTGCGCTGCGTTCGATCTTTCTCTTTAGCCAGTAAAGCTTGAACCGGTGCAGGCTCAGCACCTGGGCGCGGTAATCAACCCCGAAGTGTCCATGCACCCCAAAGCTGAAAAATTCTTCCTGGGGCCGATCTTCCCCATTTATCAGCAAGGCACGGTGGGCCGGGACATCGAACGCTTTTCTGAAATACTCAAACAATGTCGGTTGTGTCGGTTCGAGATTTCCACTGAGGAAACGGGACTCGACCAGCCGATAAGAGAGATATCGACCGGTAAGAAGATTCAAGGTTCCTTCGGCGTGGCTCGTATCAACACCGTCCAGTTGCGATATTCTAAGATCCGGAATAAGGACACCGCGCTTGGTCAGGACATTGAGCAGAAAAGGAGCGTATGTCGTCTTGGAAACAATGGTTTCTCTTCTTCGGACACCACCGCCAAACCTCACAATGATGACATTGGGTCCTTTGTAGGACCGTTTGGCCTGGGCCGGTGTTGGCGACAGCGATAATTTACTTGCTGCTATCGAAGCAATCAGGCCACCCGATAATTCTCGGCGTCCAATCAGCATTGGGAACCTCGTAAATATCTCCGTTAACGTTGCAACCCCTTTTGAAAACTCCTAATCGCCTGCTTGAATGAAATCCTCAAATTTCTTCCCCAAACAAAAGCAAACAGCCGTCGAGATCTTTGACATGAAATTCCCGCATTCCATAGGGTTGGTCAAATGGCTGACGTACCCGGCCTTCGGGCAATTCGGACAGACGAGGCTCAAGATCCTTGTAAAGCCCGTCCAGATTTTTTACCCAGAGATAGACAGAAATGTGATGACGGGTTGCATTCAATGAAGCCTCATCTTCGGCACGAACAAGATGGAGTACCGCGTCTCCCTGGCCAATTATTGCGAAGCTCTTGTCATCTGATATGAAGCGGCAGTCGAAATCCAGAGTACTGCAATAAAAGTCGGCACTTAGACGCACATCTCTCACAGGAACGATACAAATAGCATCTTCAATTACGGGTTTGTCAGACACGATAAATTTCCGGGCAGTAAGCTAAATCAGGACTATATCCCAATGGTGGCACTTGAGTGGAGAATGTAATTGAAAATTCCGATCATTTTGTGATCGCGAGACCACTGAATTCACAGATCATCAATCATCCTCCCGGTGATCTTGCCATTTCTATCAATCCAGATCCCAGATCGAATGCCATCTTCATTGCGGATTAATATCCACCAAATTCAATTCTGGGTAAATTTCGTTGCACCCTATTGAAAACAGATTATGATCCTTTTGATTTTAAAAATAAAACAAAAGGCAATGAACTGCGCACCAGTAAACCGGGTGCATTTGAATCGTGCTGTGAGAAGGTATAAACATGTCAGCAACCCCCATCGAACAACTTGGCGATCCCTACTACTACATAGCAGGTAATGCTGCTGAAGCGGGATTCGAAACACCCCCGAACAAGCTCGGACAATCGACGAGAACCTGGGTCCGATCCCTCGGAGGCATGCAGAAAGAAGCCCTGGTCGTTTCCGCCGCAACGAATACGGCATGGCGTTTTGTGTGCGACGAAGGCACGCATCTCGGCGGCTTTAACAAGGCCCCCAATCCATTGACGTACCTCAGTGCCGGGATGATCGCATCCTATATGAACGAAATCACAGCCTTGGCTGCGCAACGTAACATTCAGCTGAATAATCTGGAACTCGTTCTCGATAATTTATATTATCGGGAAGGTGATTTTCGTAAGGGAACAATGCAAAGCGGTGTTCTACCTCCGGAACTGGAAGTTAAATGTGACGCGAATTGCGACCCGCAAACCTTGACCACGCTTCTTTTCGAAGCCGTATCGGCCTCACCTCTGAACGGGTTGGCCAGCGGTATCCATCCGAGCTTGTTCAATCTCGTCCACAATCAGCAAGAGCTGATGCCCGCAGAAGTGGGCCATCTGGAGGCTACGCCATTCCCGGATCCCGGCGACCGGTTCCCGGGCCTAAAGCGGAAAGAGAACTCAGGTGCAGTTCCTGATCTAATTCTCGGGCTTGTCGATGAAGATGCCGCACGCAAAGCATTGGAAGAAAATCCGCCACAACTCAGAAAACTTGATGGAGACAAGGTCCTTTTGCATATGCATACGAAATGCAAATTGCGACCCGATGGCGTCAAAGAAATATTCAAGGAACAACAGGCGCCAGCGGCCCCGACCTGGCAATTTTTATCGGATGAGTCGGAGATATTCGGTGGACAAGGGCGAGCGCCCGATGCCGCGAGCCTCATTTCGGCTGGTATTGGCTTATGCTTCATGACCCAGATGGGACGTTTTTCACACATGGGCAAACTACCACTCAATAGTTACCGCATCATTCAAGACATCCATTTCTCAGCTGGTGGAGCTTCCGGAGGTACGGGCCAGGTTGGTGTAGCAGAACCCGTTGAAACTCATGTCTATCTGGATACGGATTGTTCCGATGACGATGCTCAGAAAATTCTCGGTGTCGGAGAGCGTACCTGTTTCCTGCATGCTTTCTGCCGAGCGGATGTCAAAGTCAAAGTCAGGCAGTCAAATGCGGCAAAAGCTGCTTAAGCCGGACGAAAGGAAATCTATGAACCAGAAATCCATGCAGAACTTTCACGAACGAATGGAAGTCCGTGAACTCGTTGAAAAATGGGTTATGTATCGGGATGCCGCCGACTGGGAAAAGTTTCGTACCGTGTGGACAGATGACGGACGCATGATGGCGACTTGGTTTTGGGGACCGGCAGAGGAATTTATTAAAGTCAGTATCGAAGGGTTCAACCGCGGGATCTATATTCTCCACTTTCTTGGTGGGTCTGTCATCGAAATCGAGGGAGACCGGGCGGTTGCCCAGACCAAGATGACAATTTCCCAGCGCGGAGACGTTCATGGCGTCCCATGCGATATCGTATGTACGGGCAGGTTTTATGACCTGATCGAGCGACGTGATGACAATTGGGGCGTCGTCCTGCGGCAGCCAATCTACGAACGTGATCGGATGACCCCGTTATATCCGACCAATTCCCTGGAACTGGATCCTGCAATCCTCTCACAATACCCGGATGGCTATCAGCATCTTGCCTATTTTCAGCAAGGATTGGGGTACGATGTGAAACGGGATATGCCCGGTTTAACCGGCGACACTGTTAAAGCGCTCTATGCGCAGGGCGCTGCGTGGCTCAGGGGAGAACCGGATATGTGGAACCGCTAACCCGTGCGTAATTCATTCAGGAGCAGCCGCAATCAAATTTCTATATCGACGACCGTGACATTTTTCGCAAACGGCAGGAGCAGTTTCAAAACTTCTTTGTGATCGGGATGCGGACCATAGCCTGCCAGGGCTTCCTTGTCTTCCAAGGTGACAACAGCCGCATGGGTTACACCGGGAGCTCGATTGGTAAAATTGGCGCCGAGCTTGACATCCAGTACACCGGGTATTTTACCCTTCAATCCGGCAATACCGTCAAGCAGCTCTTGGGCTACCTGCTCGGACTGACCCTCATTGGCTTCAATAAAAACAATATGCTCTACAGTCACAAACGTCCCTTTCACTGCTAGTCTGGAATTTCTTGTCTCATTGATTATTAGGGAAAATATGTTTCGCTAAAGTAGTCAATTCAAAGAATTTTATGCGGGGATAAAACAAAAGGAGATGCTGTTGCAGCATCTCCTTTTACATGATCGGGTGTTTTGATATTCCGACTATCACTCAATAAAGTCCAGGAAGTCGATCCTATGACTGTGAGTGAACCCGGCACTTCTCAAAACGGTTTCCGTATCACGAGACATCAGATCACCTCCTTTCGTTTATTTACCCTGCGCGTAGGCTACACGAAGAGTAGGATTTCTTCAACTCCTGAGTCATAGGCCATTCGTTGAAGTCAAGTCTTCACCCGCAGCTATACGGTATTTTTTCTCGGAATTCCCCAGATTTTCCATGGCATTTTTCTTACCGAGACCGGCGTTTTATTGTCCTGCTCCATGGACATATTGTCCTGTTCCAAGGACATCAGGGCTTCATCTGGACGCGCCATAACCAAATTTCAGTTCTTTTATCAACGCGCAATGGGTACCGACATTCATTCTGCAGAATGAAAAGACGCTAAATGTTGATCTGTAATACAGATGCATTAATCGGTTGAAATTACCAGCGACAAGATCAGCGCCACGGGAACCCAAATAGATCAATCCGAACCTGGGTCGCCACAATATGTCATGAGCACAACTGTTTCTTCATCGAGCTGAATGGGATTTTCTCCGAAAAATCCGGCCTTGTTGTAGGCTTTGCGGGCTCTCAGATTGTTCACATCCGGATCGATCACGACACCTGCGGCACCTTCCCTAAGCAATTGCTGGACGCGCAGATGCAAAAAACAAGGACCGTGACCCTGACCCAGTATCTTCACCGGTCCAATAAAAGTGTCAATTCCCCTGGATGTCTGTGGCAAATATGCAAAATGAACCTGGGGCCAAGCATGAACATCATAGTCCTGAATAAAGGCCATGGGTTCATGGTCGAAATATACAATCCGCATATCCTTCCGGTTATCCGAGAGAGCTCCTTCGATTAGGGCGAGTTCCCGATCCGGGTCTCCCCACCAGCGGCGGACATGATCTTCCCGGAGCCACTTCGCCAACAGGGGCAGATCCGCCTGTTTCACCCGCTTAAACTCATAAGCGTCTGAATTTATTTTATTTTTCCTGTCAGACACGGCAATCCATTCGAGTCCGCTACATGCCTCCGTTCGGAGGATGTGACCAGCAAACTGTCATTCAGTTCACGAATTCAATCCATCGTATTTAACTCTAAAATGGACTGGCGAATTGGAAATTTGTATTCGCATCTAGAACACCAAATTGAGAAAATGATAAAAATGTATTTTTTTAAAAGGGTTAGAACGATTTGTTTTACAAACAGTGGAACAAATGCTTATAATGCCCGGCGTGATGCTTAGCTACCCCGCTCTTAGCATCATACTGCGAGCTTTGTGTGGCCCTCTACCGAAGTCTCGTATCTTGCGTCAGAGTGCTATTTGCACTTTGACGCATAGGGGTTGCCGATCTGCTAAGACCTCCAAGACCGTTGCGGTGTCCGCACAGCCAGGGCTCCGACTATCACAGTTTTCCTTTGCCACCCGATCTATAAACGCAGTCCCGGATGGACAATATTCCCGGATGGACAAAATTATTGTCCGATGGGATGGGAGAAGGTTCGCAAATCGGTGGCATGTTAAAACTCGGATTAGGCCGGTTCGGACATATTATTTTCGGTTTCCTCCATAGTCCCCCCGCATTGACGGCAGGAAGGAACAGCGGATCTCGTTTGTTCTGCGCCACAGGACGTGCATTGAAACGTGGCACCAACGCTTATGTCCGCCAGGTACGTAACAATATTAGCCGCAGTTTCTGAATGGGATTCACTCAGACAATTATGAGGTTGTCGACAACCGTCTGGACAGCAAATAAGACCTGCCACGATAGATATTTGATCCCGCATCTCTGCACTCTTCAATAGCGTCTAAAGGCGCACCTGATTCCCGGACTATCTTAAACTTCGTCTGCTGCCGAAAGTTGATAGACTTCTGAAGATGTGTTCGATTTGGCTGTCGTTGAAGCATCTGAATCGCTGCGCTTGAGAACACCGGTGAATTCCGTTCCCATTTCCAGCTCAATCAATTCGTGATAAATATCGGCCTCAACCCGGGATGTCGCGCGGATCGATACGCGTTTGCCGGAGATTGTCCCATCAACGGTACCATAGATATTGATATCGTCCGCGGTCAGTGAGCCTTCGACGGTCCCGGTTTCTTGAACCAGCACGCTCTTGCAGTTGACATCACCATTGATCTGTCCTTCGACAATAATAGAACCCTGGGCGTCGACGCTTCCGGAAATTGTCAGGTCTGAAGAAATGACACTCGCATTAGCCGCCGTATCAATGCGATCGCCAGTATTGGGAGTGCCACTATTGGGATTGCCAGTGAGATTACTGGCCACTTTATTTTGCGGGGTATCGGCTTGATTAAACATGGTTGTGTTCCCGTTCGCACGACCCCCACACCACCAGCTTCAAAAAAGCAAATTGCTGCCCTTCTGACAAGACAAATCATGGCAAACTCGAAGACCGATGCTTTTTAGCATCAGAAATCCGTTTTATTCGGTCTGTTGCGATAGTCTTCATGGATTGTGGCTGTCTGGACCGGAACGATACGGACTATAAAGTACTTGCAGATCGAATAGGCAATACAAAGTGCCCGGCAGTGTGAAATCAATAATTCATTCCGCCGGTTGATGGGCTGCATGGTTCCCCGCGTCATGACGACCATATGACACGGAGCAAAGCCCGAAATCATCCAGAATTGCATAAATTGCGGGGACCACGAACAGAACGAGTATAGTCGACGCCATCAATCCAAATACCAAACTCGTGACGAGAGGTACAAGCACCTGTGCCTGCAGGCTGGTTTCCAGAAGCATCGGCAACATGCCAAAAATTGTTGTCACCGATGTCAGAAAAATAGCGCGAAATCGCGCCCGGCTTGCTTCGGTCGCCGCCTGGGCAATTGAACCACCGGGTCGCAGTCGGGACTTGATGAAATTAACCAGGAGAATGGAGTCGTTCACGACAACACCGGACAATGCCACAAATCCCAGCATACTCGGCATTGAGAAATCGAGGCCCATGACCATGTGGCCGACAATAGCCCCTATCAGGGTGAACGGAATCACAATCATGACCACGAAAGGCTCAACGTAGCTTTTGAACTGAAAACTGAGAAGCAGGAATATACCGATCAGGCCGATAATAAATCCGGCAATCATCGAAGTCTGGGTCGTACCGGCTTCTTTGTTTTGCCCCTGCACGGAAACGGAAACTTCGGGATAGCGTGTGGTAAGATCCGGAACGAACCGGCTCAGGGTGTCATTTACAACTTCATTGGCATTGGCCACGCGAACATCGACGTCCCCTTGAACGGAAACTGTGCGTACACCATCAATGCGATTAATTCGGGAAACCCCACGTCCCTGTTCTATATCAGCGAGTACCGAAAGCGGAACAAGCTCACCATCCTGATTGGTAATCGTAAAATAATCGAGATCGGCGAGACTGTTTTTATCACGAGCGTCCAGCCTTACATCGATATCATAGGCTTCGGCACCAACCTGAATTGTGCGCACAGTCGTTCCAAAGAATGCCTTGCGCAGTTGATCCGAAATCGTCCGGGCATCGAGACCAAGACTATTGGCTTCATCCTTCAGATGCACGCGCATCTCAAGTTTTCCCGGTCTTAGATCATCGCTGATATTGAATGTGCCGCGATAGCGGTTCAACCAGTTCTGCAATTCTAGGGACGCCTGTTTCAAGACTTGCAAATCTTCCCCCTGCAGCCGCAGATCAATCGCCAATCCAGCGGGTCCAAGGTTTGGTTCCGTGTACCTGATTGAAATAACGTCGGTTAGATCGCCTGTTTCCTGACGCCATTTCTGGATGAAGTCATCATTTGTCGTCTTACGTAATTCCGTACTCGCGAGGTCAACGGAAACAGTTGCGATGTGGGTTCCGTTCTCGTTAGCATCTTCATTTTTATTAAATTGAATTGATAGGTTTTTTATCAGCTTCAGGTCTTCATGCTCATTTTTTTGCAGTTCCGCAGCAGTCGTTTGCACCGCATCCCGCACCCGCTTTACTACGGCCTCGGTTTTTTCCAGGGGCGTACCCTGGGGTAAAAGAATACGGGCTTCGAGTGTGTCACCGTCTATATCTGGAAAAGCAGAAAATTTGAGCAATCCTCCGGCGACAGCGGAGACGGCGAGCAGCAAGCAGAGAATGGCGACACCGAAAGTCAGATAGCGCCACGCAACAGCCCTGTCCACGAACCATCAAATCCAGTTTTCCCGCAGCCAGTTGATGAGTTGATCCCCCTTTTGCTGAATTCGGGAAGTCCTGCCCCCGGATTTATCAAGAGAGTGATACAAATGATTGGGAAGGATGAGGAAGGCTTCAACAAGGGAAATCACGAGAACGCAAATCATGACCATGGGAACCACTTTCAGAATTGCGCCGATATCCCCCTGCAGAAATACGAGGGAGCCAAAAATGCAGATCGTTGTTGCGAAGGACGCGAATACGCCGGGCATAACCTGACGCGTCCCTTCGACAGCGGCTTCCAGAGGCGATAAACCTTCTTCTCTCCTGGCGGCGATATTCTCAGCTATGACGATGGCATCATCCATAAGGAGACCGACGACTATAAGAAGTCCGACCATTGTGAGCATGTTGATTGAAAGCCCCAATACGCTCATCAGGGCAAACGCTCCCATGAAGGATACGGGCAACCCCAGACTGATCCAGAATGAATACCGTAGTCCGAAGAACAGCCACATGATCAAAAATACAAGAACCAACCCCTGGGACATGTTTTTGGTAAGGAGATTCAACCGATCACGAACAATCGAGGAAACATCGTTGGTAATTACCAGATCGATACCCGGTGGGGCTGATTTCTTTTCTTTTGCGATAAATTCCCGAACGGCATCGATAACCCTGAGCGTATCTTCATTTTCCGTCTTGGTAACTGCCAGTAGTGCTGCGGGTTTGCCGTTGAAAATCACTTTTTCTTCATCCAGATCAAACCGGTCGGTTATTTTGGCGATTTCTCCAAGCCGGACCTGGCCACCACCTCGTGTCGCAATAACCGCCAGATCGAAAAACTCCTGAACCTTTTTTCGCTCATCAGCAAGACGAACCAGCACTTCACCGGCCGATGCTTCAATGCTGCCTGCAGGCAGATCGAGACTCTGGCGGGAGATTGCATCGGCGATATCGCTGATACTCAGACCAAACTGGCGCAACGTCGCATCCTGCAATTCAATGCGGATCTGATGATCGGAAAATCCCGAAATTTCGACCTTGGGAATTTGCTGCGTCCGCAACATCCTAGTTTTCACGTCTTCCGCATAGGCTTTGAGTGCCACACGGTTCTGAGGTCCGGTGATCGCGACGGATGCCACAAAATCCGTGCGACCGAGTTGTTTGATGATGGGTGTTTCAACTTCATCGGGAAATTCATCGATCGCTTCGACTTCTGATTTTATGTCCGCGAAAAACCGATCAAGATTGCTTCCCTCGACCATCTCAAGTTTGGCCGTGGCCAAGCCTTCTGTTGCTTCACACTGAATTTCGTTAACATTGTCGACACCGTCCACCGCATCTTCAATTCTCTGGCAGATAGCCTGTTCGACATCTTCAGGACGCGCACCGGGATAGACGACTTTCACCTGCACAAGTCGCGGCTCAATACGCGGGAAGGTTTCCCGCTGCAATCCCGGAAGAACAAAAATTCCAAGCACCAGAAATCCGATCATCATCAGATTGGCGGCTGTGGGATGGGCCGAAAAGTAACGGATCATCTTACAGGTCCCTTGCCGGAGGCTTCCGCAAGCATCTGTTTGGCCAGCCCTTCGTCAAGTGTCGATTTCAGGAGCATCCCATCGATAGCCGGGCTCAAATCACTGACAACGATTTGATCGCCGGGAACCAGTCCCTCGGCGATGACAGCGAGATTGCCCTGCACGACATCGACTTTGACGGGCTTTATCTGTAACCGATTGTCGGCGTTGACGATGTAAATCTGACCTTCATGGAGAGCCGCCCGGGGGACTACGATACGATCCGGAACGGAATTGGCGCGCAGTTCGACTTCGACGAACATCTCCTTGACCAGGGGAGGACGCTGTCCAGGTACAACTTTCAAATAGTGGTCCTCAACCGCTACGATGATGCCCACCGTGCGCGTTGTCGGATCAACCGTGTCGCTGATGCGGACGACTTCAGCCTGCCATTCTACATCCCGGAATCCCGTTCGCAGACGTACAATACTGCGCAAACCAATAGTTTCGGTCATTTTGCGCAAAAAATTTTCAGAGATTTCCACCTGCTGCCGGTCAATGGGAAAGAAGTTGGCGAGCTGGCCCATTTGTGCCATTGGAATTTGTGCTTCAATTTCCGCTGTCTTTATACCGTCGGCCTTTCCCAGGGTTGTCCCGACACCAACATATTGGGTCACTTCCACGTTGACTTCTGAAATTCGCGCATCGAAGGGAAGTCGAATGCTCGTTCGTTCGCGATCCAGTCTGGCTGCAGCCAGTTGCGTATCGTAAACGGAAATCTGTTCTTTCTGAGCGGTAATTTGGGCCGGCAGTAATTTTATGGAATTTCGAAGTTCCTGTACGCGCTGTTCCTGAACCAGCAAGCTGCTGAGGGCCTCATCCAGGGTCGATTGTGAAGCTGTTCCGCGATTGACCAGGATCTCTGCCCGTTTCAATTCCTGCTTCTTTATATCCAGAGCCCTGTCTTCGATTGTCAATGCCGAGCGACTATTCTGTTCCGCAATAGTCAGTTCTTTTAATTTGGCTTCCCCGGCCCGTCTGTTGGCCTCCGCCTGCTCGATGGCGATGTCGTAATCCTGGGTTGAAATCCGTGCGATTTCGCTACCCTTTTGCAAAATAGCCCCGCGTTTGAAATCCGGATGAATATAGTCAATCTGCCCGCTGACTTCTGCAACAGCATTCCAGACCCGTGCCGGTTTTACGACGCCAAACCCAATGATTTTTGGAACGAACTCTGTCAATTCGACTTTAAGTGTCCGGACATATTGCGTTTGTTCACTGACCTCAGCCTGTTCAAGCGGTTGTTTGGCACTGACAATGTAGTAAAGAATTGCTGCACCGACCAAGATTGGCGGTAAGATAAGTAGTTTCTTCATTCGACCCGGCCCATTATTCACTCGCAATATTCACACACAAATCCGGCCACAGTTTAACATGTTGCCTGAGATCTTGCTGCACCGTTGTGCGGACAAATTGTAACGCCTGAATCCCGGCAGATCTGGTGTGATCCTCCGACGATTCCGAAGTGTGCAGTAAATAATAAACCTGCCCTGCAGCTACCGCCGAAGAACCGGAATGGTTCAATTTCTAAAGTAAACCTAGTAGAAATACAGGCAATTATAGTACCGGTTCCACCAATATTTGCTGCCTGTACGGCGGGCTTTCTTCTTCAGCCAGTAGCAACCGCCATAGTAGGGATAGTAATGGAATTTGTGAAATTTGAAGTGACGGAATCTCTTCTTCCCACGGTGATGGACCGGCATGATTTCAGCGGTGTTGGCACCGGATTGAACGGCATTCTGAATTTGTCCGCCGATCGGAGCGGCATTCGCCCCAGACAAACTGGCCAGTGCCAGTGCTGAACCGAGAGCTGCTGTGGTGATGAGTTTTCTAGACATTTGCTTTCTCCTGTTGTGAATTATCGAACATTTCTGTCCGCTTAACAGGAAGATAGGCACGCTAAGCCTATTCGCTCGTGATTGAGATCACACAATGACGAAAAGCACTCAAGCGCAGTAAATCAGATTATTTCCCCGGCGGGTTGATTGTTTTTGTGTACATCCTGTGAATGTCATGTGAACGCCTATCAATTGGGGTTTGCCCCGGCGGCGAATCCCATAATGCTGGGCCTGGATCTGACGTGGATCTCTCCCTTGTCTGCTCCTCGTTCAGATCGAGTAACCCCATAAAAGAAGACCTTCGGATGTCGATCATCACACCGAAGGTCTTTTTCGTTTCATAGAAAAAAGTGATATTCATCCTATCCGGATTGCGTATTCGGCAATCAAAGTGAATAGGAATCTGCAAGTTAGCACGAGCTGCGTTTCCCGCTTAAAAACGCAGCTCGCTTGCGTCCATGCAGCTTTTCCAGCATTAAGACGCAGAGTTTATTATTGGGCTTCGTCGGGGAACTGTAAATACAATGCGTGACGATTACAGGCACAACAAAATTTGAACTCGTCCCGTGGTTCACGATGTAATTTGAATGTCCATTCTGATTCAGCATGTTACTCAAAATTTTGAAATTCACAAAAATGCAACACAGTTAATTTTTCTAATTGATGCGCCTAAAGACGGACTATTTTCCTGCGAATTGATAACATACCCAACTGCGTTACTCTGAATTTCCTCCAGCGGACGACCTCTGCCCGCCGGAACACCGTGTAACAAACTCATAAACCGTTGGCCTCAATAACCGCGATAGGATCGACGTTTATGCAATTTTGCTTTTTTTGACACCGGTGCATGGGCATAACCGTCTCGTTTCTTGTAGGCTATATTTTCCCGGCAGATCCGCACCTTGTTATATCGAAGATCGAGAGTCAGGTGCACCCGGACTGTTACAGGCCGTCGTCGTGAATAATTGTCCCTCACATAGTCAAAATACACGTCGTAAGCATAGGATAGTTTCGGGTGTTTTTTTATTTTCAAACTGTTCCCGACCAGATGCAGCCTCTCGTGCCTTTTGATCTCGAAGCTTTGAGCTTTGTCGTAAATAACCCGATCCACGGGAACTTTCTTGTAACCGAGATAGGTGAGTTTGCGCCAATAATACCGCTTCAGATTGTGGGGTGAGATTCGATGGGCATTAAGATAGATATCGCGAATGAATCGATTAATCTTCTTATGCTTGGATGAGTAATAGTGTTTGTGTTTACGATGAGAACTGCCATAGGATTCGATCTACGCCCACTTGTCGGTTTCAGCGTATGACGGACCATAGGACTCATAAGATTTGTCCCTGTAAGTATTTCTGTATTTCTTGTCATACCCGTAATCTTTGCGTGACCACCTGTCATAGTCGCCATAATCATTTCGCTCATGCCGGTTTGTGGATGACCGCTCACTATCATAAGCCCCGTCATCATAGGACAGTTCATTGTCGCCATAATCTTTGTACGACTTGTAAGGCTTCCTGGCCTTGCCATAGCCATCATAGGTCGGATCGACATCCTTCGACAAATCGGATTCGTAGACCCGGTCTTGATGTCTTCCATATCGCTTATGACTGCCGTATGGCTCATTCTTATAGCTGCCTGCGTAGCCGGGTGGGGAGGTGTAGTGATTGAAGGTAACGAGTTGCACATTTCTTAAGACAACATCACCTGTATGCCACGGT
>CAJHZG010000202.1_pt1 | contig 24760 bp, 20 predicted proteins | sample 9198901 | NCBI WGS metagenome assembly CAJHZG01 (sample SAMEA7708382, study PRJEB35096) | sediment metagenome | biome: marine neritic benthic zone biome [ENVO:01000025]; feature: sediment [ENVO:00002007]; material: shallow marine sediment [ENVO:03000034] sea grass bed [ENVO_01000059] ... | reverse complement strand
TGTCGAGAATATCGGATGACGTCATTCCCTGGTGAACGAAGCGGGCATCATCGCCGACGATCTCGGCAAGGTGTGTCAGGAAAGCAATCACATCGTGTTTGGTTTCCCGTTCAATTTCATCGATGCGGTCGATATCGAATTTGGCCGCGCCGCCGCGTTCCCAGATCGTTTCGGCAGCTTCCTTCGGGATGACACCGAGGTCAGCCATGGCGTCGCAGGCATGGGCTTCGAGCTCAAACCAAATGCGAAACTTGGTTTCCGGTTCCCAGATCTGAACCATTTCCGGTCTTGAATAACGGGGGATCATTGCACACCTCTGACTGCTTGTCTGACTGCGGGAAGGCCGTTTGCTGGAGCCAAATCATGAAGCTCTGACCCGGGAAGTGGGCCTTGGAATCCACGGTCTTCCAACTTGGGTTAGCACGAGTGGGGAGGCGATCTCAATCGATGGATTAAATTCGTCCAAAATTAGTTGAAGAATTTTGCTTCCAGGGAGCAAGAATGGCGATGGCAACAGAGGCTATGAAAAACAAGCCAATAATTTCCAGTTTGAGCTCGCCGATGACAAAAATCGCAAAAGCATAAAAACCGTTGACCGAATCCCAGTAAAATCCATGAATGAGCCATTGCCACCACGATGTCTTGATCGGGTCTGACTTGGTTAGGATGTTGAAGATTATAACAAATACGCCGCCAAGGGCTGAGAATAAAATGAGGTGGGTGGCAAGGGAAAAGAGAATTCTTTGCAATAGTCCGGACAGACTGACCATGCCGATAAGCTTCCAGGTGAAAAGAATTGTGGTAATCCCCGCCAGACCACAGACCAGAGTGGTCTGATCGGCACCGGCAAGCTGCTCTAATTGCCTTTCTCTAAAACTGGATTGAACAAAGGCCATGAGGATAATTCCGTATCCTCCGGCAATGATCAGGGCCAGAAGCCAGTATCCGGCAGCGCGTAATAAGGCTGACATGGGCAGGGGTCACTCCACCATCACCAACGAGTCGAAACATGGCGTGGACGGCCATCAGCACCAAGTTTGGACCGGATTTCACAGATTGTGAAGGTTGAAGGGAATAAAAGATTAATAAAATCAGTTAGATCTATTAAATTCCGCGACAGAGAAATTCGCGTTCTTATGGGCCGTGAGATCAGAACATTTCGCTATAGGCCGGTTTCAGATCCGATTTGTTCACATCCGGTTTGGCACAATAGACAGCCCGCGCAATTGCCCGTGCCAGGGTATTTGCCGTATGAGTACCTATCCGTGTCAGGTCGGTGAGGGGATTGGGTAGCGGCACATCACCGGTAGATAGAGCGAAGACAATATCACCATCAAGGGGTGTGTGAACCGGCATGATGGCCCGGGCCATTCCGGTTTGAGCCATTATGGCCAGCCGTGTAAGTTCTTTCTGGTCAAGAGCGGCATTGGTGGCCACAACACACAGGGTCGTGTTTTCTCCAGGTTCGGACAAGTTCAGTGTAGGAATCGGGTTTTTGGGAAACGGTTCCGGCAATCCGTGACCGCCGAATTCTGCGTCGATCTCGAAAGGTGCGGCCCAGAAATGGCGGGTCTGGCCAATGACAACGCTGCCCACCGCATTGACGGCTGCCAGCGCTCCGACAATTAGCCCGTCTTCCAGTTTCAGGGAAGCACTGCCGAGCCCGCCTTTGAGGCCGAAGGTCGTTGCTCCCGAACCGGCACCGGTACTGCCAAGTTCGAATGTGTCGGAAACATCGGAGCAGGCCGCATATGCCATATCGCGATAGGGTGGGAATGTACCCCACTCCTTGTCGCCGCCATTGAGCAGATCGAACAGGATGGCCTGGGGAACGATGGGGACATTGATATCGCCAATTTCAAAGCCGACGGACTTTTCGCGCAAGTAAGCCTGGACACCGGTGGCGGCATCCAAACCAAAAGCCGATCCTCCGGACAGGACCAGTCCATGAATATTTTCGACGGTGCCGCCGGGCCGCAGCGCACCGAGCTCTCGGCTGCCAACTCCGCCGCCGCGAATATCGTAGGCGGCTTTGACAGGTCGATCGGGCAAGAGCACGGTCACCCCGGATTTCAGGCGTGCTTCGGCACGGTTAGCCACTTTCAGGCCGGGCACATCCGTAATGAGATTGCGGACACCGGGTTTTGGCGACTTGTCCTGATCCGTGGTGTTCATCTGAATCCAATACAATCAATCACCGGCCCCTGTATCACCCCGACCGGCAAGGGTTGAAAATTCACGAGCGACAAAAAATCGACGGTCAAATGAGTGACGGCCTGACTAGAGAATGTTGTGGGTCCCGTCGCAAAACGGTTCATCCTCGGTTTGCTTGCATCCGCACAATGAGAGTTGTTCCGTATTTTCAGCGACAAATTTGAGGGGTTCCAATCCGCTGCCCTGATGGGAGCCGTCGCAAAAGGGCTGGTTATTACTCTTGCCGCATCGGCACCAGAAATAGGTCTGGCCTTCTTCGACATCCACAAGATAGGGATTGGCCTGGGCCATTACCGGTTCGTCAGCCATTTGAAAATCCTTTCTAATTCCAAAATCGTTTATCAGTCGTCAGGCCTTCAGCAGGAGGCTTGAACAGGTCATTGGGTCGCAAGCTTGTGTTTTCGGGTCCAAGCTCTACCCGATTCCTCGGCCCACAAAAACAAGAACTCGCCGGGGCCGGGAACCTTGAAGAAAAAAGCGATGTATGGATTGGCGGAAATCGAAGCCGTGAACTCCGTCCGGAAAATTTCTTCATTGTTGAATTTGGCGACGAACCATTTCAACGGCGTCAAATCCTGTGCATCCGTGCCGGCCTCACCTTTAACCGGTTCGGACAACATGCTGTGGCGGATCAGAGTTTTTATTTCGATGATCTCACCGATCTTGGCCGTCTCTTGAATGTCGATACGCGGTGTCATTGAGTTTCCAGTGCTTGCAATCCTGCCTGTTCAGACAATCCTGAAAAACTAACTAATGTCTATCTGGCATCTATAAACCCGGGTTTCGCAATTTCAATTGTTCTGCGACCGATAAACCAGGTCCCATCGTTCATTTCCGCAACGGCTACAACGGTTTGCGATTTTTTGAGCCGCATGCGGCTAGAAACTTCCGCCTTGCCGCCTTTTGGGGACAGGAAAAAACTGGCCACTTTCGGCAGATCATTGTCCGATGCAAACAGGTGAATGGATTTCACATAGTCACTCGACGTCATAGGGCTGTCGACTCTGACGATGAACGGTACAGACCTGGCACTGCGCGAAATCTGCGGTAACTCGATGGCCACCCGGCCCTGTTCCAGTTTCCGGTTTTTCGTCAGCGCAGAAATTTCTTTTTCGACGTCAAGTTCGCTGGCAACGGCATCCGGGCCCCAATCGCGCCACACGGCAGCAATTCCCCCTAGAGATAGAAGCCACAATTTTCCAAACTCGCGACGGTTCATCATTCCCAATTTCTATGCTTCTGGCCAAAAATCCAGCGATGTAGATTTTGCTATTCTTCGCCGGGCCATAATCTGAATTCCAACCCAAAAATAGGACAGGTTTGGACAGGCTGCAATGTATCCCGCTGGAATTCTTTAATAAACCTGAAATATTGCGTGAGAACACCTTTGTCGTTCAACGGTACATAATGGACAGAAAAATCCGCGCCGATGCGTGTACACGACCTTGGAATAACAACCTGCCATCAATTGATCTCACCCGGAGGCCGTGTAATATAGATCTTTTTCGAGCAAGGCTCTGTGAGTACAAGGAAAAAGATCTATATTAATTTAATAATGACTTGGATAATCATATAATCAAAGTCTTATACTGAGTGGGACAGGAAAGTCAGGATTTTCGCGGCAATCAATACAAAATTAAAAGCAATTGTTTATTGAATATAAGAGGTTAGTGGCTTGCAACCACTGAACAAATTCGGGGTTTGTGCTAAAGGAGGCATCCCAAAATGGCCGGTACCATCATATTTTTGATTTTGTTGATTATTGCCATTTTCGCCCTTGCTATAAACAGGGCCGCCCTTTGGGGCTGGATGCTGCTCGTGGCCGGTGCAACGCTTTACGTAAAGGTCGGACTGCCCGGTGGGACGTTTCAAGTCCCAAGTTCGGGCTTCTGGCCGATGATGGGCTGGATTCCTACAATTATACTCGCCCTTCTTTGCATTGGTCCCATACGCCAGAAATTCATCATTCGGCCGGCCTTCGATTTCATGAAAAATATTCTGCCGCCTGTATCATCCACGGAACAGGAAGCCCTGGAAGCCGGAACTGTGGGTTGGGATGCAGAACTATTTTCCGGTGATCCCAACTGGACCAAATTGCGGTCGATCGCGCCGATCAATCTGACGGACCGCGAAAAGGATTTCCTGGATGGTCCCACGGAGAGGCTGTGCGAACGTCTCAATGACTGGGAAATCCGGCATACACTTCATGATATTCCAAAAGATATTTGGCAATTTGTTCGGGACGAGGGTTTCCTGGGCATGCTTATATCCGAAAAACATGGCGGTCTTGGATTTTCTCCGCAGGCGCAATCCCTAATTCTCGGAAAAATTTCGTCACGCAGTGCCGATGCGGTGACCATTGTCATGGTGCCAAATTCCTTGGGACCCGGCGAACTTATTGAAAAATACGGCACGTCCGAACAAAAAGAGTATTACCTGCCGCGTCTGGCCCAGGGGCAGGAGGTTCCCTGTTTCGGCCTGACCGGACCCACCTCCGGTTCGGATGCGGCGGCCATGCGCGACATTGGTATTGTCTGCCATCAGCAAATTGAAGGCAAAGACACCCTTGGAATTCGGCTGAACTGGGACAAGCGCTATATCTCGCTCGGACCCGACGCAACACTGCTGGGGCTGGCATTTCGTCTGTCGGACCCGGATGGGCTGCTTGGGCGTGGAGAGGATCTCGGAATTACTCTGGCACTGGTACCGACAGAATTTGAAGGTGTGGAAATCGGACGCAGACATTTGCCGTGCGGCGCCGCCTTTCCCAATGGTCCGAACTGGGGTCGGGACGTTTTCCTGCCCATGGATTATGTCATCGGTGGCCAGGAGCGCGTCGGTCAGGGATGGCGCATGTTGATGAGCTGCCTGTCGGCCGGGCGTTCCATATCGCTTCCGGCTTCAAGTGCCGCGGGCATCAAGTCCATGCTCCGCAACACGACGGCTTATGCCCAGATCCGCAAGCAATTTGGTATTTCCATCAGCCGAATGGAGGGAATTGAAGAACCCTTGTCGCGCATGGTGGAACAGGCCTATGTCGTCGAAGCCGGGCGGGCGGTGACGGCATCAATGGTCGCCGGCGGCGAGAAACCTGCGGTTATTTCAGCTCTACTGAAGTACCAGTCGACGGAACGCATGCGTCAATGCGTCAACGATGCCATGGATATCCATGGTGGCCGAGCCATATGTGATGGACCGACGAACTATATTCAGGGCGCCTATCAGATGGTGCCCGTGGGCATAACCGTCGAGGGAGCAAATATTCTGACCCGGACCCTGATTTCCTTTACCCAGGGGGCCCTGCGCAGTCATCCCTGGCTGTTCCGCGAAATCCAGGCTATTCAGGACACGGACCGAAACCGCGGTATGCGGGCGTTTGAAGAGGCATTTGTCGGTCATATCTCTTATTCCCTGGCCAATATCTTTGGCGCTTTCTATCACAACCTGACAGGTGGCCTGTTTGCCAAAACGCCCATCGATGCCAGCTATACCGCCCAGTGGTACGGACAGTTGGCGCGGGCATCGAAAAACTTTGCTCTGGTTGCGGATATCACTGTTGCAACTTTGGGTGGCGGCCTGAAAGTCCGTCAGAAGCTGACTGGCCGGCTCGCAGATGCCCTGTCAGAGCTTTATCTCCTGTCCTGCGTTTTGAAACGGTTCGAAGATGATGGCGAACAATTGGCGGATGTTCCGATCATGGAGTTTGCAGCGCAAAACTGTCTCTATCGTTTTCAGGAAGCGATGCTGGGGGTGGTTAATAATTTCCCGATTTCCGGTGTGGGCTGGGTGCTGCGGCCCCTGGTGTTTCCTCTCGGCGCCCGCTGGCGGCCTGCCAGCGACAAGCAGGGCAGGGATATTGTCAGACTGGCCCTTGAGCCCGGTGATGTCCGAGATCGGCTGACCCGGGATATCTATATTTCCACAGATGAGAACGACGCAACGGGATTGCTTGAGGTAACTCTGTCGAAAGTTCTGGAAAACAAGGAAGCTGATCGCAAAATCGAGCGGGCCGTTCGCAAAGGATTAATTCAGCGCTATCACGGCAATGACTGGTTCCAGGAAGCCGTCGACAAGGGCATTGTCACCGCGCACGAGGCTCAGGGGTTGCGCGAGGTCGAGAGTCTTGTGGATCGTGTGATCGCTGTCGATCATTTTGATCGCGCCGAACTGCAACCCCATTACCAGGCCGACAAGGCCACAGCAAACGCGGCAGCTGCGGAGTAATAGAAATCTATGGCTATTGAACTGAACGATTTGAAGGACTGGCGGTTCGAAGTTGACTATGAGCGGATCGCCTGGGCCACTTTCGATCGCGAGAACGAGTCCATGAATACGCTCGGAAAGCGGGCCATGGAGGAGTTGGGGCTAATCGTGGCGGCCGTCGAGGGCGGTGCCAGTCGTGGTGACATCAGGGGATTGATCATCATGTCCGGCAAGGAGACCGGATTTATCGCCGGAGCGGATATCCGTGATTTTCAAGGTTATGAAACCGCTGCTGACGTGGAAAAAAGTGTCCGCCAGGGCATTGCACTTTTCAATCAGGTCGAAGCACTAAAAGTTCCGGTTGTCGCAGCCATACATGGCTATTGTCTGGGCGGCGGTCTTGAACTGGCCATGGCTTGCCACTATCGCATCGCTGATCGGGACGATGGAACCCGCGTTGGATTGCCGGAAGTGAAGCTTGGCATTTTCCCGGGGCTCAACGGGACGGTGCGCTCCATAAAACTTGCGGGCGCCAAGGATGCTATGCAAATGATGCTGACCGGGCGCATGCTCCGCACCAATGCCGCACGGGCAATCGGCCTCATCGATGAGTTGGTCCCCAGTCCGCACCGGTTGCGCTGGGCGGCCCGCAAGGCGGTAATCCAGAAACGCAAATCGAAAGGCGCCCCTTTCTGGAAACGCATGTTGAGCCGGTATCCCATCCGTGGCTATCTGGCAGAGCAGATGCGGAAGAAAACTGCGGCGAAGGTCCGGGAGGATCATTATCCCGCACCCTTCAAGCTGATCGAACTGTTCCGGGACTACGGTGACAATTACGACCGCATGGCGGCAGCCGAAACGGTGGAATTCGCACCGCTCATGATTAGCGAAACGTCTAAAAATTTACGCCGGGTGTTCCATCTGTCAGAACAGCTCAAAGCCCAGGCCCCCAGGGATGCATTTAAACCCTTGCGTGTCCACGTTATCGGTGGCGGCACCATGGGAGGCGATATCGCCGCCTGGTGTGTCGTCCGCGGTATGCAGGTATCGCTACAGGATATGTCCGTTGAACAGGTGGAAAGTGCCCGCGTCCGTGCCAAAAAGCTTTTTCGAAAACGTTTGAAGAAAAAGGTCGCGGTCGAGGCCGCAATGGATCGTCTCGTCGCCGATGTTTCGGGCAAACACGTAAACCGAGCCGACGTGATCATTGAAGCTATTGTTGAAAATCTGGAGATCAAGCAGAAGGTCTTCAAGGGGCTCGAAAACCAGATCAAACCGGGGGCCGTGCTGGCGACCAATACGTCGTCCCTGAAACTTGAGGATATTGCCGAACCCCTGCAAAATCCCGAACGCTTGATCGGACTGCATTTCTTTAATCCCGTAGCGCAATTGCCGCTGGTGGAGGTTATTCACGGCGAAGAAACGAGCCGGGAAGAAATCGACAAGGGCGCGGCTTTTGTCACGGCCATTAAAAAGTTTCCGCTGATAACCAAGAGCTCTCCCGGTTTTCTCGTCAACCGGGTGCTGGCGCCTTATATGTTCTCGGCCATGGATCGCTATCAATCGGGAGTCCCCCGGGAGAAGATCGATCAGGCGGCACTGAAATTCGGTATGCCCATGGGGCCGCTGGAACTTTGTGACGTGGTTGGCCTGGATATCTGTCAGAAAGTCGCCGAAATTCTAGGTTTCACGCCGAGCGATGAAAGCGAAGTGACGCGTTTGGTCAAGAATGGCAAGCTTGGTAAAAAAACCGGTGAAGGATTCTATGTCTGGAGTGATGGTAAGCCTGAAAAAGAAGACGTCACCTTCGCAGACGAGGAACTGGATGAACTCGGACTGGAACTCATCAAACCGTTGCTTGAAGAGTGCAAAAAATGCCTCGACGAAAAGATTGTTGAAAATGAAGACATGGTCGATGCAGGTGTCATATTTGGAACCGGGTTTGCACCGTTTCGAGGTGGGCCGCTGCATTTTCGATCCTCCCTCGCGGGGATTAAACTGATATCCCAGTCGGCAGCAGAATAAGCGGCTTCAAAGAATTTGTCTTCCAAGGAGAACGATATGAGCGAGAATGCGATGCGGCGCGTGGCCATCATCGGCGGGGTGCGGACACCCTTTTGCCGGTCTTATACCGGTTATTCGGATATATCGAATCTTGAATTGCTGACAACCGCGCTGGATGGGCTTGTCGAAAGGTTTAATCTGAAGGATGTTCATATCGACGAAGTTGTCGGTGGTGCGGTGGTCACTCATTCGAAAGACTGGAATCTTGCCCGGGAAGCCGTTGTGGGCTCAAAACTGGCGCCAAGTTCTCCAGGTGTAACGATGATGCAGGCTTGCGGAACCTCTCTTCAGGCAGCATCGGGGATTGCGGCCAAGATCGCCACCGGAGAAATTGAATGCGGGATTGCAATGGGGTCGGACACGATTTCCGATGCCCCTATTGTCGCCAAGAAAAGATTCGCAAAGCGACTGACAGATATGAGCCGGGCCAAAAGCGTCGGCGAAAAAGTCAAGCAGCTCAAGGGTTTTAGTTTTGGTGAAATTCTGCCTGTTCCGCCAAGTGTGGCAGAGCCACGAACCGGCTTGTCGATGGGGCAGCACTGCGAGCTTATGGCTCAGAAGTGGCAGATCCCGCGGGATCGTCAGGACTTGCTTGCTTTCCAGAGCCACAAGAAGGCAGCTGCCGCCTATGATGAAGGCTATATGGACGATTTACTCGTACCTTGTGCAGGCGTGTTCCGGGACAACAATCTGCGTGCGGATATTGATCTTGAAAAAATATCCACCCTCAAAAACGCCTTTGAAAAATCCAGTAGCGGCTCATTGACCGCCGCCAACTCAACACCGCTCACCGACGGCGGCTCCTGTGTTTTGCTGGCGAGTGAAGACTGGGCCGACAAACACAATCTGTCGGTACAGGCTTATTTGACATTCAGCCAGCATGCGGCCCTTGACTTCGTTTCCGGCGAGGGGCTGCTGATGGCACCGACAATTGCCGTATCAAATTTGCTCAAGCGGGCCGGTTTGACTCTCCAGGATTTTGACTTCTATGAAATCCATGAAGCGTTTGCTGCCCAGGTCCTGTCGACATTGAAAGCCTGGGAATCGGAAGAGTACTGCCGTACTGTGCTGGGGCGCGATAAAGCCATGGGGTCTATCGATCCCGAGAAAATGAACGTTAAGGGATCGAGCCTCGCCGTCGGTCACCCCTTTGCCGCAACAGGTGCTCGAATCCTGGCTAACCTTGCGAAACTGGTCAGTCAAAACGGTGGGCGCGGGCTTATTTCCATTTGCACGGCCGGAGGTATGGGTGTTGCCGCGATTGTCGAAAGTGGTGTCGAAACAGCTGAGCCGGAAGTTGCATCCAAGCTTGTGCAGGATGACACGCCCGCACCTTCGCAGCTCAACTGATTATCAAAGCCAAATGCATTCATTCTGCTTCGGCGCGGAGCTCTTTCTTGGACAGCTTGCCGATGATCGTCTTCGGGAGCTCTTCGCGAAATTCTATCTCTGCGGGAATTTCGAGCTTCGAAAGCTTTGGCTCCAAAAACTCCATTATTTCTTTACTTGTGGCTTGCTGACCCGGTTTTAGTTTTATGAAGGCTTTCGGCGCTTCTCCCCGGCGTTCATCAGCGATACCGACGACGGTAACTTCTTCGACAGCAGGGAATTCATAGACTGCCTCTTCGATACGGCGCGGATAGATATTGAAACCGGAACTGATAATCAAATCCTTGATGCGGTCGACAATGAAAGTAAAACCCTGGTCGTCCATGTGTCCGACATCACCGGTACGGAAAAATTCGCCGACAAAACTGTTTTTCGTTTCCTCCGGTTTATTCCAGTATCCGGACATAACCTGCGGACCTAAAATGCAAATCTCACCGTTCTCGCCAAGTGGCATCTCCTTAGTCGGATCCTCCAGCGAACGAATGGACACAATTGTGCCCGGGACGGGTATGCCGATGGAATTTTCTTTAACCGCCCCTTCCATGGGATTAACGGTTGCGACCGGTGATGTTTCCGAAAGCCCATAGCCTTCGACCAGGCTGCAGCCAGAAATCTTTTCAAATCCGGTTTTTACTTCTAGGGGAAGTGCGGCACCGCCACTGATACAAAATTTCAGGCTGGAGAAATCCGAAGACGCCATTTTGGGATGATTCATCATCGCGTTGTAGAGTGTCGGAACACCGGGCATGATCGTCGGTTTCAGCCGATTGATGAGCTTTATAGCTTCATCCAGATCAAAGCGCGGCATCAGAATGAGTTCCGCGGCCATTGTCGTCCCGTAATTCAGGACCGTGGTCATCGCGAAGACGTGGAAAAACGGCAGAATGCCCATGACCCTTTCCTGCCCTTCAACCATATCGGTTGCCCACATACAAATCTGCTTAACATTGATGCTCAAATTGGCATGGCTGAGCATGGCCCCTTTCGGCGTCCCCGTTGTTCCGCCCGTATATTGAAGAACAGCGAGATCCCGATGCGGATCAATATCCTCCGGTGTGAACCGGCCATCATTGGCGATCAGATCGGCTTCACGGATAACTTTGTCGGAACCTGGAGAATTCGGCAAATCGGATAGTTCACTGCGTTTCAACAACCGGAACAGCAATTTTTTGACTCCCGGCAAAAGGTCGGCAAAGGAGCAAACAATGGTCCTTTTCAGAACCCCGGAGTCGAGAAGTGCTTCGACTTTGTCACAGAGCATCTTCAGATCCAATGTCACGAGAATGTCGGTTTCGCTGTCCCGGACCTGGAATTCGAGCTCCTCTACGGCGTAGAGGGGATTATAATTAACCACGACGCCGCCAATTTTCAGGACAGCGAAATAAAATATGATGAAAGTCGGCGAATTTGGCAAAAACAAACCCACTTTCTGGCCCTTGCCGATGCCCAGCTTTTGGAGCCCGTGCGCGACATGGTTGATGCGCTCGCCGATTTCCTTATAGGTAAGCTTTGCTCCCAAAAAGTTTGTGCAAATATTTGCAGGATTGGATTGGATTGCTTGGTCCAGAGGCGCAAACAAGGTTCGCGGTTCGATGGTCTGATCCCAGACTACCCCTTCGGGATAATCCTTAAGCCAGGGATAGTCAGCCGCATTTCCGGTTCCGTCTCTGTCAATCTCGAAATTTTCTGTGTCTTGAGATTGTTTGTCTGTCATGATAAACCCCAAATTTAATAAATTCGAAAATCAATTTGATTGAACAGGTCGTGTGATATTAATGCACGGTAGATCAGTTTCAGTCGGTCATATGCCTTTTGTTTGAAGCGTCAAACTGTAGCACAGAATGCACGAATTTGAGGGGAGATTTTGCGGAATTGGGCGGATTTTTCACCCGTTTTATGAATTGCAGATAAAAAATATCGGGATAACTTTAACGTTAATTCACAAATATCCCCGGAAATATTGCAATTGTGCGAATAATGCCGGTGTCGTTCCTGCTGGACTTGTGCGGTAACTGGGATTATTGGATGTCCGGAAGGTGAATGTGAATGTTTACGATACCCCTAGCAAAAATCCAAATACGGGGGTAGGGAGACAAAAATGGACGAAGTGGCCACAAAGATTGTTGACATTTTGAAAAAAAATATGAAGGACCCTCCTGAGTCAGTGGGGCTGGACACGCCATTGAGCGATCTGGATATTGAATCCCTTGATCTCGCGGTTATCGTGTTCGATATTGAAGATACCTTCGGAATTGAAATACCGTACAACGCTAACGAAGAAGTTGAAGACTTTGCGACTGTCGGGTCTGTTGTTGACAAAGTGAAGGCGATAATGGCGGAATCAGGCACGTCAGGTGCCGCGGCTTAATTTGATATATTTACTATCGTTTAGATCACTAATTTCAGAGAACCTCTTTTTGAGGTAGCAAATCCCTATGACAAATGTAAATGGTGCCCGCCGCGTTGTAATCACCGGCATGGGTGTCGTCTCAGCTATCGGTATCGGACAGGACGCCTTCTGGGACTCCCTGAAGAACGGCAGATGTGGAATCGGCGAAGTTGAAGGTTTCGATACCAGTGAACTTCGGTGCAAGATAGCCGCCGAGGTCAAGGACTTTGATCCCAAGATTCATGTCAAAAGCCGGGCCGTCCAGCTTGGAGACCGTTATTCGCAGTTCGCAGGCACGGCGGCCGAAGAAGCCGTTGAGCAGTCGGGAATAACCGTCCCCTTTGAAGATCCTTATCGGGCTGCGGCCATCGTCGGATCCGGTATCGGCGGGTTGACGACATTGGAAGACGCCTATCACGGACTTTTTGCCGAAGGGAAGAGAGCAACCCACCCGCTGACACTACTGAGGGCCATCGGGAGTTCCGCTTCCGCCCACGTTAGTATTGAATATGGCATCAAAGGGCCGACATTTGGTGTCGTGAGCGCCTGTTCAACAGCAACTCATGCCATCGGGCTGACCTATCAGATGATACAGTCGGGCATGGTTGACAGCGGTGTTGCAGGGGCCACGGAGGCTTCACTTTGTCTTGGCGCCACGCGCGCCTGGCAGGCCCTGCATGTTCTGAGCGAGAAAGGTTTGTTTCCGTTCTCGAAGGAAAGAAACGGAACGGTTCTCGGAGAGGGCGGCGGCGTTCTGGTGCTTGAAGAACTGGAATCCGCCAAAGCTCGAGGTGCAAATATAATCGCCGAAATCAAAGGGTTCGGAACGACATCGGATGCTGCCGATATGGTCAATCCGGATATTGACGGGGCGTCCGGGGCTATCGAGCAGGCCATGGCACAAGCCGGTCTCTCAGCATCGGACATCGACTATATCAATGCTCACGGAACGGCGACCACAATCAATGATGTGAATGAAACGCAGGCCCTGAAGAAAGTCTTCGGCAAAGCCATCAACGATATTCCCATTTCCTCGACCAAATCTATGCACGGGCACTGTCTTGGCGGCGGCGGCGCCGTTGAGTCCATTGCTTGCCTTCTCGCCATGCAGAACAATTTCGTTCCGCCGACCGTCAATCTCAACGAGGCTGATCCGGAATGTGATCTTGACTATATTCCCAACCAGGGGCGGGAAAAAGAAGTGAATTACACAGTATGTAATTCATTTGCCTTCGGCGGGCTGAATGCGGTCCTGGTCTTTGGCCCGGATCCCTCATGATCCCCTAGCGCATTGGTTTCTTTGCGACTGCGCGGCAGGCCATCGCCATCGGCTTTGTTCCCCGATTCAACTATCGCAGAAACTTCAACCGCTACAAAAGTCCGTTCTGGCGAAAACTATAGTGATGGTTGCGGCAGACAATCAAATGATCATGGATGACAATATTCAGGGATTTTGTGGCTTCGATAATTTTTTTCGTCATTTGAATATCGGCCTGAGAGGGGGCGGGGTCTCCCGACGGATGGTTGTGTACCAGTATCAGAGCCGTTGCTGAAAGCTCGAGCGCCCGGCGAACAATTTCACGCACGTAAACAGGCGTGTGATCGACAGTCCCTTGTTGCTGGCATTCATCAGTTATCAGCCGATTGCGTTTGTCCAGGAAGAGTATGCGAAACTGCTCGCGGGTTTCATGGCCCATGACGTTGGCACAGTAGTCTAGTACTTTGTCCCAGGAACCGAAGACAGGACTGGATTCGATCTCACGGCGTTTTAACCGGTTGGCAGCGGCCCTTATCAATGCGATTTCCTGCGCAGCACTTTTCCCAATCCCAGGGACTTCGCGCAGAAGGTGTTCCGGAGCATGTATAACAGCCGGGAGATTTTTAAATTTCTTAAGCAGGGCTTTTGCCAGAGGTTTTGTATCCCGGCGGGAAATGGCCCGAAATAGAACCATTTCAAGCAGTTCATAGTCGGCAAGGCTTTCGCCTCCAAATTCATCAAATCGTTTTCGCAACCGTTGCCGGTGACCTGTGTGATGAATTTCACCAACGGGGTGTTCTGTGAAACTTTGTTCCTGTCTCTTATCCAAAATACTCAATCGGTCAAATAAGGTGGGCAATCGAGCCCGCGCGGGGACAATGTGAAAATTTCGCACCCTTCATCGGTCACACCGACCGTGTGTTCAAACTGGGCTGACAAGGAACGATCTCGGGTGACGGCGGTCCATCCGTCATTCAATATTTTGACATGCGGTTTTCCTAGATTGATCATTGGCTCGATCGTGAAAAGCATACCTGATTTAAGTTTCAGGCCTTCGCCGGGATTGCCATAGTGCAGAATATTGGGACGATCATGGAAAACGCGACCGAGCCCATGGCCGCAGAAATCTCGCACGACACTGCAGCGCTCTGACTCGGCGTAGGTTTGAATGGCATTCCCGAGATCACCGGTGGTAATACCGTGGCGGACGGCGGCGACACCCCGGCAAAGGGACTCGTAGGTCACATTGATCAATCGTTCCGCTCGTCGTGAAATAGCCCCGACCGCATACATGCGGCTGGTGTCCCCATGCCAGCCATCGACAATCAGGGTGACATCAATGTTGAGAATATCACCTTCTTTCAGTGGTTTGCTGCCCGGGATTCCGTGACAAACCACATGATTGAGAGACGTGCAGCATGACTTTGTATAGCCACGATAGTTGAGGGTCGCGGGAATAGCGTTATGGTCGCGGGCAAATTCATAAATAATGTCGTCCAGTTGCTGAGTGGTGACTCCCGGCGCGACATGGGAACACATGAGATCCAGGGCTTCCGCCGCGAGTTTGCCGGCCTTATGCATGGAAGCAAACGCTTCAGGTCCGTGAATGGGAATAGCATTTCCGGGCATGCGGCCTGTTGAAAGTTCGATGTCACTCATTTTTCATTGTCCTGGCTGACTTCAATGCCCTGATTGTTCTCAAGTTGCAATCTGGTCCTGAGTTGATTTCTTGCCTTATTTAATAATATTTGGATTCAAGTTCAAAACGGGCTTAATCGTCAACAACCATATCCCACCAGACTATCAAAAACAAAGAAAAGACGCCATAGAATTTGCAGATTACCGCATTTGAAATTCAAAAATAACTTTTATATATCATGAACTTAGTCGACTAGGCCTGCATCTCGCAGTTCTGTTTTTAAGGCGGCTTCCGCTGCCTCCAGACGGGTTACATCCGTGCTTCTGAGGACAAGGTTTGTTCCGTAGTTCCCATCAATATAGTAAGGGTAGCTGCCCATGGAGACATCTGAGAATTTATCAGCTACCCGACCCAGGGGGCCGGCTACGGCGCCCTCGGGTCTTTTAACCTCAATGGTGATGGACATCATTTTTTCCCCGGTCTTCAGACGCGGTATCACGGCGGCCAGCATGGATTGCATGATACTGGGCACCCCGGCCATGACGATGACGTTATCAAGCATAAAACCGGGGGCGCCCGAGACCGCATTTTCGATGAGGTCAGCACCGTCCGGAATCCGGGCCATCCGCAAGCGCGCCTCGTTAAATTCCATATCCGGGCGCTTTGCCCGCATGACGTCGACAGCCCTTTGATCGATATCGATGGCAACATTGAAGGCTTTGGCAACGCAGTCGGCGGTAATGTCATCATGTGTCGGGCCGATGCCGCCGGTCGTAAAGAGATAGGTATTTTCGTTTCGCAGCGTATTGACGGCGGCGACGATATCCTTCTCTTCGTCCGCCACGACACGGACTTCGCGCATCTGAATACCCACATCAGTCAGGTGATCGGCAATGGTACCTATATTTTTGTCTTTCGTTCGCCCGGAGAGAATTTCATCACCAATGACCAAAAGGGCAGCGGTGACTTTTTCTTCGTCTTTGACCTGGTTTTCTGCGTCCATTTGATCTGACATTCTTTCTTGCCTTGCTATTTTGCCTTGAGTTTTCGTGTTGGTCGTTTGCTATTGTCGATATTTACCGCCAATGGTGGATATTCTCAAGCCGTGGCTTGTATTGACATCTGTCCCTTAATAGCATGCGCCCATGAAATTTGCGGCGGATCTCATCGAAGGACGGTTGGTCAAGAGGTACAAGCGCTTCCTGGCTGATATCGAGCTGAGCGACGGAAGTCTTGTCACGGCCCATTGCGCTAATCCCGGTTCGATGCTTGGCTTTAAAGAGCCGGGTATGAAAGTCTGGTTGTCGGAGAGCCAGAATCCCAAGCGAAAGCTCAAATATTCCTGGGAACTCGCGGAAGTCGACCTGGGAAGCGGCCCCACCCTTGTGGGGATCAACACGTCCCACCCCAACACGCTTGTCGCAGAAGCCCTGGACCAGGGGCAGTTCAAGGAGCTCAAAACTTATCCGACGTTTCGCCGCGAAGTTAAGTACGGTCAGTCGAGCCGTGTCGATTTTCTTCTTACCAAGGACAAGAAACCGGACTGTTATCTGGAAATAAAGAATGTCCATTTGATGCGCGAAGACGGTCTGGCTGAATTTCCGGATTCCGTGACCAAGCGCGGGGCCCGCCACCTGCAGGAATTGTCAGCCATGGTACGCGAAGGTCATCGGGCGGTACTCCTTTATCTCATCCAGCGCGGTGATGCTCGAAAATTTAAGTTGGCCCGGGATATTGATCCCGAATATGGCGCCGCCTATGACGCAGCCATCAAGTCGGGTGTCGAGTTTTTGTGTTATAAATGCGATGTGACGATCCAGGGTATTCGTGTTTCAAAAAAACTTTCGACCCGGCACAAACTTTAGCGCCGAGGGAGGAGCGCATTGGAACCGCTCCCTTGCATGCTCGATAGATTGCGATGTGTTGCGTAAAAAATCAGGGCAACTGATAGATATGATTACGACCGGTATCCAGGACCTGGCGGTAGCCGAGGGTCTGCAGATAAGACGTGAGATCGAAAGACCAGTCGGTGCTGTTGGGCTCCAGGAGTATGGTTCGTGGTCTCAAGGACACCGGGGCACCTTCGAAAAAAGGGTGGAGGACTGTTTCTTCAGCACCTTCGATATCGATTTTCAATATGTCGATCTTCGTCATTCCCACATCGTTGAGCACATCCAGAAGCGGCCGTGTTGCCACCGACAGGACCTGACGGGACTCGTGGTCATCTGCGGATAGAATTGTTGACTGACCAATATTTCCCGTGTGCGCATTGAAAGCGATCGTTCCTTCCTTGTCCGAAAGTGCGATGTCGAAAATCTCGACGGCCTGTACATCGTTAGCGCGCAAATTATACTGCAGCCTTTCTCGAACCTCGGGATGTGGCTCGAAGGCCAGAAGGCGGCATGACGGATCCGCACGACGGGCCACGAAGACTGAATAGGCTCCGACGTTGGCGCCGATATCCACAAATGTAAACGGTGGTTTCAGGATTTCATGGAGAAACTGAAGTTCTTCCGGGTCGAACCGTTGTGGTGAAAATATGAGACGCTTTTCACAGGCATTGTTGGCGGCATAGAGGCGCATTTTCTGATTGAGGACAATAAGATCCAGGGGATCGGATCGTCGGTTGACGACGAGTTTGCGCAATAGGACAAGCAAGCGACGCCCGATCCAGTTGGACGGCAGACGGCGTGTCAATCCGATGATCAGGTTTTGAAAACCCCGAACCTCAAAGGTGCCGAAGGGTTCCGTAGTGCGGTTGGTCATCATCAGCATGTCTAGCAACCATGTGTTGCCTGTAACGTGTAATTCCCGAAATTATCCCTTACATGGAATGCACTGGGCATGCAAATCGCCATTATTTCCGCATACTGAGGAGCGATCCCGGAATATTCACCGAGATGAGCCTCAATATGCAGTAAAGGGTGGGAGACTTCGTCATCTTAATGGGCGGAACTGAAGGGCTCATGGCCCTCATTCAACTCTTCCCTGTCTCCGGGAACGTCGGAAGTGCTGTCATCGGGTTCTGCCGGTAATTCTGCGTATTGCCGCTCCACACTCTCGTGAAATGAAATACAGACATCAAGCAAATCCCGGAGTTCAACCTTGCCGCCGATCAGGAAACTCTCATCAATTGAAAAATTCTTCCCGGACTCTTTTTCTCTTTCTTCAATGCGTATATTGCGCGATTCCAGATAGCGTTGGGGTTCTGAATTACCGTTGAAAATTTCGTTTTCGTCCTGACCCAACAGCTCAACAGCATCGGAGACCATCATTGTTGAAGCATTGAAAAGGTCGATGACCGGACGGAAATCTTTGTCAAGTTGCCGCAAATGCAGGGACCAGTGACGGACCTGATTGATCTTGGTTACGACCAGAAACTCATAGGTTTGGATATCGTCCAGAAACTTGTGAAATTTTTCAAGGCGTTCGAGAATTTCATCGGAATCCTCCTGGGCATCAACGACTTGGGAATTGTGCTCATGGGCCAGCAGATAGTCACTCGCCTCAATTGCCGAACACAAATGGTCGCTCAGGAAAAAGACAACAGTTTCAAGCTGGTCCTGTTCGTCAGTCATGACCCTACACCCACCTTCAGACGGAATATCCGCCAATCGCGCCCGGTATCAAGAAGCTGATCTCAGAATTCGATCTCAGATAAGCCCTGATGCGACTGAATTGCTCGCATCAGGGATTGTTTATATCTGATTCGTGACGACTATGAGCAACCGCTGGTTCCCCCACAGGTATCACATTTGAGGCAGGTGCCATTTCGCACCAGGGTGAAATTGCCGCATTCCGCGCAATTTTCGCCTTCATATCCCTTGAAACGCGCCTCGGCAATCATGTCCGCCTGGGATTTTTCCGGTTCCAGGGCCATTGAACCGACAACCGTTGTGGTCATCGTTGTATCTGCCAACTCTGCAGATCCGGATTGCTCCGTTTGCGTGATGGCCACATTCAAAGAGCTCTGCAGGGAGGCAACCGGATTTCCAGTGTTGGTTGACTGTGTCGGTTCCGTACTCGATCCCTGCTGGTTGGCCACCATGACCACGCGATTGTTCAAATTGCCGCGCATCAGTCCCTTGCTGAGAAACTTGTCGGTCTGAATGGCGGGGCCATGAGAACCCTCATCTTCGCCGGCGTCCACATCGGTATAGCCGATCTGATTGGGATCCACATGCGCCAGATCGTTACGATCCAGATAAGAGACCGCCAGCTCGCGGAAAACATAATCGAGAATAGAGGTGGCATTCTTAATGGCCTGGTTACCCTGAACAATGCCCGCGGGTTCGAACCGGGTGAACGTGAACGCATCGACATATTCTTCCAGAGGGACGCCATATTGGAGGCCGAGGGAGATGGCGATGGCAAAATTGTTCATGAGTGAACGGAATGCGGCGCCTTCCTTGTGCATGTCGATGAAAATTTCACCGATACGCCCATCTTCGTACTCTCCTGTGCGCAGGTAAACCTTGTGACCGGCGACACTTGCTTTTTGCGTGTACCCCTTGCGCCGGTCCGGTAGTTTCTCGCGGGTGACTTTCAGGCGTTCCCGCTCAATAATGCGCTCGACGATCCGCTCGGCGATAACCTCGCTTCGCTGCGCAGCCGGTTTATCGGATGCCACTGATTCGAGAGCGGCTTCCTGTTCATCCTCATCATCAGCGAGAATTTGGGCGTTGAGCGGCTGTGACAGTTTCGAACCGTCGCGGTAAAGCGCGTTGGCTTTAAGTGCCAGTTTCCAGGAAAGCATGTAGGCGTTGTTGCAATCCTCGACCGTGGCATCATTGGGCATGTTGATGGTCTTGGAAATCGCACCTGAAATAAATGGCTGCGCTGCGGCCATCATGCGGATGTGACTTTCGACAGAAAGAAAACGGGTGCCCTTGTGTCCGCAAGGTGTTGCACAATCGAATACGGGAAGATGTTCGTCCCGCATATTGGGGGCGCCCTCAAGAGTCATCGCGCCACAGCAATATTCGTTGGCTGCATCGATATCATCCTTGCTGAACCCAAGCTCCTGGAGCACCTGAAAATCTGGAGAGTCAAGTTCTTCTGCATTCAGCCCAAGCACGTCTGTGCAAAATTCAGCTCCAAGGGTCCACTTGTTGAACACGAACTTGATGTCAAACGCCCCGGCAAGCGACTGTTCGATGAGTGCGATTTTCTCATCTGTAAATCCCTTTTCCCTGAGGTTGTCATGATTAACGCCCGGCGCATTTTTCAGAGTCCCGTGGCCAACCGCATAGTTGATGATATCCCGGGTTTCTTCCTCGGAATAACCGAGACAGGACAGGGCGCTGGGGACGGCCTGGTTGATAATCTTGAAATAGCCGCCTCCGGCAAGCTTCTTGAATTTTACGATGGCAAAATCCGGCTCGATACCCGTCGTGTCGCAGTCCATGACGAGGCCGATGGTACCCGTCGGAGCAACCACCGATGCCTGGGCATTGCGGTAGCCATGCTGCTCACCGAGTTTGACAGCCTGGTCCCAGGCGTCGCGGGCATGGTCCGAGAGGCGCGTATCGGGACAGTTGCCGCGATCGAGAGCGACAGGAAAAGTTGACAGGCCCTCATATCCATCTTTCATTCCGAAAGCGGCACGGCGGTGATTACGCATGACCCGCAGCATGGGTTCGGCATTTTCCTCGAAGCCTTCGAAAGCCCCGAGTTCCTTGGCCATTTCCGCCGAGGTAGCGTAGGAAATACCGGTCATGAGAGCCGATATTGCACCGCATAGCTGCCGGCCTTCCTCGGAGTCATAGGAGAGCCCCGAAGCCATCAGCAGGCCGCCGATATTGGCGAAGCCAGACCCAGGGTGCGATAGCGGTATGAAAGCTCCGCGATTTCCTTCGACGGGAACTGGGCCATCAAGACGGAGATTTCAAGAACAATCGTCCACAGGCGGACAGCGTGCTCGAAATTTTCGACATCGAATTTCGCTCCGGGTTCCTGGAATTTCATCAGGTTGAGGGACGCCAGGTTACATGCGGTGTCATCAAGGAACATGTATTCGGAACAGGGATTGGAGGCCCGGATTTCACCGGAATTGGAGCAGGTGTGCCAGTCATTCACTGTTGTGTGGTACTGGATCCCCGGATCAGCGCAGGCCCAGGCGGCATATCCCACCTGGTCCCAGAGCTGTTTGGCGCTCAGGGTTCGCACCGGTTCATTGCTAATTCGGCCGATAAGATTCCAATCCCGGTCCTGTTCCACGGCACGCAGGAAATCGTCGGTCACGCGCACCGAATTGTTGGAATTCTGTCCCGAGACTGTCCTGTAGGCTTCTGAATCCCAATCTGTGTCATAAGTCGTAAACTCGATATCCTTGAAACCCTGCTGAGCAAACTGGATCACACGCTGGATATAGTTGTCCGAGACGAGCGCTTTGCGGGCAAGTTTGATTTCGCGTTTGAGAGCCGGATTTTTCTTCGAATCGAAGCAGTCATCGCCGGTACCTTCGCAGTTGACACAGGCTTTCATAATGGCGGAGAGCCGCTCGGCACAAATTTTAGAACCCGTGACCAGGGAAGCGACTTTCTGTTCTTCCTTGACTTTCCAGTTGATGAATTCCTCGACATCGGGGTGGTCAATATCGATGACCACCATCTTGGCCGCGCGCCGTGTCGTGCCGCCGGATTTGATGGCGCCCGCGGCCCGGTCGCCGATTTTCAGGAAGCTCATGAGGCCCGATGATTTGCCGCCGCCTGAAAGCGGTTCTGTTTCACCGCGCAATTTAGAGAAATTCGATCCCGTGCCGGACCCATACTTGAAGAGGCGGGCCTCGCGTACCCAGAGATCCATAATGCCGTTTTCATTGACCAGATCATCTTCGATGGACTGGATGAAACAGGCATGTGGCTGGGGATGCTCATAGGCCGAATTCGAGCGCACGAGCTTGCCTGTGGCATAGTCCACGTAAAAATGTCCCTGGCTCGGCCCGTCAATGCCGTAGGCCCAGTGCAACCCGGTGTTGAACCACTGGGGACTGTTCGGAGCGGCCATCTGCATGGCGAGCATGTAACGCATTTCGTCGTAGAAGGTACGGACATCTTCCTCGGTCGTGAAGTAACCACCTTTCCAGCCCCAGTAAGTCCAGGTGCCGGCCAGGCGGTCAAAGACCTGGCGTGCATCGGTTTCGCTGCCATAGCGTTCGGCTTCCGGAAGTTCCGCCAAGGCGTCTTTGTCGGCTACCCGGCGCCAGAGCCAGGAGGGAACCGCGTTTTCTTCCACTTTTTTCAGACGCGCGGGTACACCGGCTTTGCGGAAATATTTCTGTGCGATGACGTCAGCCGCGACCTGGCTGAACTGCTCCGGAACTTCAAAATCCTGCAATTGGAATACGATCGAGCCATCCGGGTTCTTGATTTCACTCGAAGTCTTACGAAATTCGATGGCGTCGTAAGCTGATTTTCCGGTTTCAGTAAAGCGTCTTTCAATCCTCATAGTGCCCCCATTTTCGCAACCGCATATGACCCCCGTCACCGCAAATTGCCGTGCTAGAACCTGTTTATATTGTTTGAAGCGTCCCGCTGTTGAGACGCAAAGAGCTACGATGGCTCTTTGTCGTTATTTGATATGCAAACGCACTTGATACGCGGACAAGATAAATACGCCGGACATTCGGATACGCGAGCTCGAATTGACAGGCGAACTCAAACTCATTTCAGGGCCCCAGATGTCTTGCAACATGGAGGACCTTACGCAGCTTACCGACCGGAAATTCCGGCCATCAATCGGATAGGCCAAAATACAGGCTATCCCCAGAATTGGCCGTCCGGAAAGCAGGATACTTGGCCAACTATTACTCCGGTCCAGAATGTTGGGCAGATTATCCCCAAACTAGGTTTCCGGCGGACGAATTCCGGCTGATGTCACAATATTGTGGCTCATTTCCCGACTCGTTCCGTCCCATCTTTGGTAAGTGACTCGCAAAAATGCGTCAAGGGATAGTATGTCCGGGAAAAGTTAACACTATATGTAGTATATGCTGGGGATATGATGTGGATTTAGCGGGATTGTCAGAGGATATGCTGTTCAAGGAAATCTAATTTGCTGAATTTCCGCCAAATTTCATCTCTGAGCCATGTATAGGGCGATTCTGTTTCCGGCGTCGCGGCTGATAACAATTTTTTTTATTTTGTCGGAAGCCCGAAATAAGCGACCTCTCCGAGACCCTGAAAAACAAGGGGGTCAGGGGAACACAGACACAGGCAATGTTGCAGAGTTGCCGCATACGGAATTTTTGTCACGCCTGCAAGCCTGCCTGCAAGCTCGGATGTGTGGAACTTCAACAACTGGATGCGCTTCATATCCAAGTCGATGCGGGCGTCAGGCATCCTAGGCCGATCGATTGTCGAGAATACTGAACCGGTGAGCAATCCTGTCGATTGACGGATTGCTCACCAATTTCGCTAATGGGTCAGGGCGAGATCCTGGGCATTGCGGGCAATTGTTTCAAATACCTCAGTTAGTCCTTCGTTTTCGACCTCAAACGCATGGCTCGGAGATGTCGCACAATTTTGAAGAAGCTCTACAGTGTCTTCCGCGGTGATGTTTCCTTTGAGGTTGAAAGCAAGCGCAATCGTATAGACAACAATGTTGAGATCTTTTGCTGCGTCGCAGGCATCTGCGACGTAGTCCGAAGCGGTTTCTTCATAATAAACCATATTCCAATCGTTATCCGGGCCGCCTCGACGTTCTTGATGACTCATAGTACCATCGGTCATAAATATCATAATCTTTTTCACGTCATCCGAATCATTGTCTCTTGGCAACCCGGTATTGTCGACCCCAGCGGGGAGGCCGGGAATGTTATCCTGCCAGTCATCTGATAAAAGCTTCATTCCAAAAGCCAGTCCCACATTTCCTCCGGTTGCCTGATTGTTGGGAGGTGCCATATTCGCAATTTTGTTTTTCAAAATGTCGGGATCGTTATGCAAGGGAAATAAGGTATTGTCGCCACTATTAACGGGACATTTATTCCTGGGAACTTTTCCGTAATGATCAAGTTCCAGATAATCACCGTTCCAAATCTCTGTTGTTTCGAAATCCGGGCCATTCTTGAGAACGTGATCCAAGCAAAAAGCTTGATCGGGATCATCATTGTTATAAAAGATTTTCCAATCGGAGCTGAGCAAAACATTGCTTCCGAACGGAACAATGCTGATCCGGTTGGCGTCCTGTTGTGCCGATGATTGCAGAATGATATCTACAAACGCGTTGGTGGCCTCTTTCGTTGCTACCTCGCCGCCATTGTAAATCATCGACGATGAAACGTCTAATACAAGTGAAATTTCCAGAGGTATATTGTCCTGGTTGGCGGTCGAATTTTCGACAAGATGCCATTTCTCATCGTCGAGAAAACCAAACAGTGAACCGAAGGCACTCTCGATTTTGGTATCATAGGACAACACTATTGTGCGTCCGTATTCATCATCATCTTGTGTGTCAATTATCAATTGATGGTCTTCGTGTTCATCCACCAGGTCTCCTAAATTCGCATAGAAGGCGGCTTCGGCTACTGCGTTCAAATGCGCGGACTCAACGCTCAAATTAGTGGTAGCCAATGTTGCGGCATCGAGCGCAGATTGAATTTTGC
>CAJHZG010000169.1_pt1 | contig 24996 bp, 21 predicted proteins | sample 9198901 | NCBI WGS metagenome assembly CAJHZG01 (sample SAMEA7708382, study PRJEB35096) | sediment metagenome | biome: marine neritic benthic zone biome [ENVO:01000025]; feature: sediment [ENVO:00002007]; material: shallow marine sediment [ENVO:03000034] sea grass bed [ENVO_01000059] ... | reverse complement strand
TTCCAAAAAACCGGTGATCTTTCGCAATACACCGCAGTGGTTTATCGCCATCGATAAGCCCATTGCTGTAGATAATGCCTCTGACAATGCGACAATCCGGGAATTGGCCCTGCAGGCTATCGACGACACTCGATTCGTTCCCGAACCGGGGCGAAACCGAATCCATTCTATGATTGAGAACCGCCCCGACTGGGTGATCTCCCGCCAGCGCGCCTGGGGAGTGCCGATAACAGTGTTCGTCAATAAGAAGTCGGGACAGGTTCTGCCAGGGCGTGACTTTGAAAAATCGCAGGTGCTTATCGATCGTATCATCGCCGCCTTTTCCGATGAAGGAGCGGACGCCTGGTTTCAACCGGAAGCGGCCCAGCGATTCCTGGAGGGTTTAGTTGATAAACCCGAGGACTGGGAACAGGTCACCGACATTCTCGACGTCTGGTTTGATTCCGGTTCAACTCACAGCTTCGTTCTTGAGGATCGCGAGGATCTGCAATGGCCGGCTTCCCTCTATTTGGAAGGTTCGGATCAGCACCGTGGCTGGTTCCACTCTTCGCTGCTGGAATCCTGTGGGACGCGGGGCAGGGCTCCCTATGAAGCGGTCCTGACCCATGGGTTCGTGATGGCTGAAGATGGCCGCAAAATGTCAAAGTCTCTTGGAAACATCGTTGCCCCCCAGAATATCATCAAGCAGAACGGAGCAGAAATCCTGCGCATGTGGGCACTGAGTTCGGACTATTCCGAGGATCTGCGAATCGGTCCGGAAATCATAAAGACAAATGTCGATGGCTACCGGAAAATCAGGAATACGATCCGCTTTTTGCTGGGAAACCTCGCTCATATCCGGGAGACCGACAAAGTTGCGCCCGGGGATATGCCGGAACTCGAGCGTTACATGTTGCATCGTCTGCATGAGCTCGATGTCCTGATTCGACAGGCCTATAATGATTTTGACTTCAAACGCGTGTTCCAGGCCCTGTTTCACTTTTCTACTGTAGAGCTATCGGCGTTCTATTTTGATATACGCAAGGATGCACTTTATTGCGATCCGATCAACAGCTTCGTAAGGAAGTCATCGCTTACCTTGCTTGATCATTTGTTCGACTGCCTTACCGCCTGGCTCGCACCCGTACTCTGTTTCACAATGGAGGAAGCCTGGCTTGCGCGGAATCCGGAAGACAAAGCATCGGTACACATGTGCCAGTTTCCCGAAATACCCGGGGATTGGAAAGACGATTCTCTGGCGGAACGCTGGCAGCAAATCCGTATGGTTCGGCGCGTGGTGACCGGCGCGCTCGAAATTGAACGGCAGGAAAAACGCATCGGTTCCAGCCTGGAGGCAGCGCCCGTCGTTTACATCACCAACTCTGAGCTGAAAAAAGTACTGGAAACCGTCGATATAGCGGAAATATTTATCACCAGTCAGGCCAGCTTGAGCGATCAATCGGTTCCTGCGGAAGCCTTCAGGCTGGAGGATGTTGCCGGTGTCGGTGTCGTAAGCCAGATGGCCCAGGGGCGTAAGTGCGCGCGGTCGTGGAAGATTGGCGAGGATGTCGGAAAAGATCCGGAATTTCCCGACCTTAGTCTGAGAGATGCAGAAGCCGTTCGTCAATTCGATAGCGCGAATGGAACCTAACTTATATGTCGACCCCATGCGTTCTTTTAAAGTTGATGGGATCCAGAAAGACCAAAAAAGTATGAACGGCCAAAAAGGAGTATTCGGTCGATGACACTATTTTGGGGACGGTTCAGTTATTCGGGTCTCCTGTTTGCGATTGGTGCTCTGGTAATTGATCAAATTCACAAATCCTGGATGCTCCATGTATTCGATATTGCGGAGACGGGTATAGTCCGGGTTACACCCTTCTTCGACCTCGTCATGGTCTGGAACCGAGGCATCAGTTATGGCCTTTTTCAACAGGATTCCGAAGCTGGACGCTTCTTTCTTGTGGGCGTGTCCATTCTGGCCTGCCTCATCCTGATCCTGGTTCTGGCGCGTAGCGAAACAAGATTATCGGCGGTTTCCCTGGGGTTGATCATCGGTGGCGCGCTAGGAAACGCCATAGACAGGCTGATTTACGGGGCCGTGGCCGACTTTTTCTCCCTCCATGCATTCGGTTTTTACTGGTATGTTTTCAATATCGCCGATGTCGCGATAGTTGCCGGTGTCATCGGACTCCTGTATGATTTGCTCGTGGAGAGTCGCAAAAAAGCCTAAAAGGCTGTCTATTGCTGATTAACAAAGCAGGTACACAAGTAGCTTTGACAGAATAAACGCAGAAATACCAGGGGATTACGGGCAAAGCTTCATGGAAAATTTGAGAAAGAAATTTTGGAGTTTAGCAGGTGTATTGATGTTCGCCAGCCTGACCGGCTGCGGATACGATGTTGAATTGAACATGCCAGGCGGTGAGCTAGTCGCTGAGACCCTGGGGATTGGGAAAAAACAGAATTTGGAGCCCCAGATGTCTGAAAGGGGCCCCCTTGTTGCTCCTCCGAATGTCAAGAATCTCCCGAAGCCCGGTTCCAACAAAGCAGTTGCATCAACCGAACAGTGGCCAAATGACCCGGATAAACAAGCCAGGGCCCTTGAAGCAGAGCTTGATGCCAACAAGGAACCCAAAATTTCCGAAGAAGAACGCCTGCGGCAGCTGGCGTTGACGGGCGAGGATCCGACGGAATCGCGATTGTTCAAAAATAAGAAGGTCAACGAAAAGTATCGCAAAGCGGAATCCGACGAAGATAGTGATTTCCCGTCGAACTAGTTTCTTACGTAAATTTAATATTGCTGATCCCGTGATGCGATCGCGTTGATTTTTCACGACTAATCACGATATTTCCCGGTAACGTTGCTGTTATCATTCCCAGGTGCCGGGTTGCATGCGCTTGACAATTGCCCATCTCAGAGTGACATGATCCAATTATCCAAGAGTCTTTTAACCATATTGTCCAGAAACGGCCTCTGACAGCGTGGCAGATAACATCATTTCAACGGAACGATGGTTTTATGACCACTTTTAGCGCCGAAAATTTAGGATGAAGCAAATGATGCGCACTTCCCGATCAGGTGTATATTTCAGATTAGGATTTCTTGGTCTTTTCACAATGCTGGTTGCTACCATGAACATAATGACTGCGCCTGCTCAGGCCACTTCAGAAATTACCGAATTCACGCTCGATAACGGTGTCAAAGTTGTCGTTATCGAGGATCACCGGGCTCCTGTTGTAACCCACATGGTTTGGTACAGGGTTGGTGCCGCCGACGAACCTCCGGGGAAGTCGGGGATTGCTCACTTTCTCGAACACTTGCTGTTCAAGGGCACGGAAAAAATCCCGCCCGGCGAATTCTCAAAAATAATCGCCCGCAATGGCGGTCAGGACAATGCTTTCACCAGTCAGGATGCGACGGCATATTTTCAGCGTGTGGCCAAGGACAGGCTTCCACTTGTCATGGAGATGGAAGCGGATCGCATGGTGAATTTGCAGCTGGATGAAGAGGATGTCGTGACCGAACGGAAGGTCGTGCAGGAAGAAAGACGCTCCCGCGTGGAAAACGATCCTTCCAGCATTTTGAACGAGCAAATGTTGGCATCGCTGTACCTGGCCCATCCCTATGGAATTCCGGTCATCGGCTGGGAGCATGAAATTCGCCATCTGAACCTCACCGATGCGGTTGCGTTCTACAAAAAGTTCTACGCACCTAAAAATGCGATCGTCGTCATCACCGGCGATGTCGAAGCTGGGGATGTGAAAAAACTGGCGGATAAGACCTATGGCATGGTCAAATCGAATTCCTCCGCCTTTACACGAAACCGACCGAAAGAGCCTGGACCCCGTATTGCCCGCAGATTGGATATGGTGGACCCTCGGGCTGGTCAGGCGACGGTGCAGCGGTTCTATCTTGCCCCGAGTTACACAACCGCGGAAGGCCGGGAAGCCGAAGCCCTGGACCTTCTCATGAAGATTATGGCTTCCGGCACGACCAGCCGGCTGTATAAGGAAATCGTCGTCAATCAGAAAATCGCGTCTGCCGTCGGCGGTTGGTATTCAGGTTCCGGACTGGATTCCGGGCGCTTAGGCCTCTACGGGGTTTCCTCCGGTGCAGTGCCTGTCGGCGATATTGAGAAAGCTATCGATGCGGTGGTTGCCGAGGTCAAGGAAAAGGGTGTCACCCAGGAAGAACTGGATCGTGCCCGCAATGCGTACATCGCCGAGTATATTTACGGCTCCGACAGCCAAACGAGTCTGGCCCGCCGATATGGCTGGGGTCTTGTCAATGGCCGGTCGGTCCAGGAAATTCAGCAATGGCCGGAAAAACTGAAGCAGATCACTGTCGAAGATGTAAAGCAGGTTGTGGAAAAATATCTGAACCTGGAGCGATCGGTTACGGGTACGCTCCTGCCTCAGAAACCAGCTGAAAAATCAAAGCCTCAATCTTCAGTCGAATCAAAATCGTGAGAAAATTGATGAAAAGTCCAGCAGAACTATCGGTAAACCCGTCTAGAGTCCATATTCTTGCGGTTGCAGTTTTAGCTTTAACGATCTTCACTCTAACCAATATTTCGGCGCATGCGATGAACATCAAAGAAGTTACGAGCCCGTCGGGCATTAAGGCATGGCTGGTGGAAGAGCATTCCGTTCCGGTTGTCTCCATGCGGTTTGCATTTCGCGGTGGAGCGTCTCAGGATCCTGCCGATAAGGAAGGCGTTGCCTATTTCGTTTCCGGCATGCTCGACGAAGGGGCCGGCGATTTATCATCGACGGAGTTCCAGCAAAAAGTTGAGGAAGTCTCGGTCAAAATAAATTTTGATGCATCCAGAGATGTATTTGCCGGCGGCTTCAGAACGATTTCTGATCGTCTGGACAAATCGTCTGAGCTTCTGCGCCTGGCCCTGACCAAGCCGCGATTTGATCAGGATGCCCTGGAGCGTATCCGGAGACAGATCATTACCGGATTGAAATTCGATCTCAACGACCCCAACAAGATTGCCGCCCGGGAATGGTTCAAGCTGGCGTTTGAGGCCCATCCCTATTCGCGTTCGGTCAAAGGGTACGAACAATCACTCTCCAAGATTACGCGCGATGATCTGGTGAGTTTTGTTAATAATAACTTCGCCCGGGATAACCTGACAGTTGCTGTTGTCGGAGATATTTCAGAAGAACGCCTCGGCAAACTGCTTGACGACGTTTTCGGTCAACTGCCGAAGAAATCGACCCTGAACAAGGTCGCAGAAGCGGCACCGCCGAAAGGGCCGGTAACAAAAGTCATTGAGATGGATGTTCCCCAATCGGTTGCCCAGTTTGGCCGTATCGGCCTCAAACGGGACGATAAAGATTTTATTCCTGCTTATATCCTGAACTACATTATCGGTGGGGGTGGTTTTTCCTCCAAGCTGATGGAAGAAGTACGCGAGAAACGGGGACTGGCCTATTCCGTTTACAGCTACCTCTCTCCCTATCGCCGAGGTTCCGCCTATATCGGCGGCGTTGCCACAGAAAACAAGTCGATTGGAAAGTCGTTGCAGGTCATTCGTGAAGTATTCGAGGACATAGCAAAGAATGGGCCGACGGCAGATGAGCTGGAAAATGCCAAGCAATATCTTACGGGTTCCTATGCCCTGCGATTCGATACGAGTTCTAAAATCGCTTCTCAACTCCTGTGGATACAGATTGAGAATCTCGGTGTGAAATATATCGATGAGCGAAATGCGAATATCGAGAAGGTCACTTTGGAAGATATCAAGCGGGTCGCGGCACAATTGCTCAAATCCGACGATTTGATCATAACAATCGTTGGAAAACCGACGGACCTTCCCAAGAAGTCCAAAAACACGCCGGGATAATTTCTCCGAGGCGATTTCATCGCGGATTGAACTGTGCTAAAGCAGGACTCGCCGAGGCCGCGTGAAATAGCACGGATAATAAACCCCATGGGGGTAACCGAACGCGGCCTATGATGGGCCAGTTCGGGCCGGGAGAACAATCCTAGTGGGGAGCCGCGTGATCAAATGGGGGTATTTCAGTCTCTAGATGGATGTCTTAACGCATCAATCGGTCCTTCGGGATTGACGGAGAGCGAACTTGATCAGAATTTGTCGCTTCTGCAATCATCCCTCGATGCTCTGAAACAGGCTTACCATGAGAATACCCTGCCGCTGTTGCAAATTCCGGAACAGACGGGCGACATAGCGGCAGCGCGTGCGGCATTGCAAAAAATTTCCACTGATGCGGAGACAATCGTATTTCTTGGAACCGGAGGATCAAGCCTCGGCGGTCAGACCCTGGCGCAGTTCGGCGGATGGTCGATCCCGGGAGACCAGGGACCCTCCAGGCAAGACCTTCCGAGGGTGCGATTTTATGACAACCTGGATCCCCGAACTTATGGATTGGCACTGGAGCGGCTGAAGTTCGAAAAGACAAGGTTTATTGTCACATCCAAATCCGGGGGAACCGGGGAAACCCTGGTCCAGACCCTGGCGACCCTCGACGCTATCCGGGACCGGGGATTGGAAGAAAAAATCCCCCATCTGTTTCTCGGACTGACCGAACCCGGTGTTGAAAGCGGCGCGAATCCTTTGCGCACGTTGTTCCAGGAACTCGGGGTCACCATGCTCGATCATAATCCCGGTGTCGGTGGTCGCTATTCAGTGCTCACAAATGTCGGTCTGCTCCCGGCCCTGGCGCGGGGACTGGACGTCGAAGCTCTGCGGCGGGGTGCCTGCAAGAGCGTCGAAGCGATGTTGACCGCCGATCAACCTGGTGATTGCCCGGCGGCCTTAGGGGCAGCCGTCACCATCGGCTTGTCAAAAAGCCGCAACGTGTCGAATATTGTCATGTTCCCTTACGCGGACCGGTTGGAACGGTTTTCCCGGTGGTTCGTCCAGCTTTGGGCCGAGAGTCTCGGAAAGCAGGGGGAAGGCACCTATCCCATCGCGAATCTGGGACCCGTCGATCAACACAGCCAGTTGCAGCTTTATATGGATGGTCCCAACACGCTGATGGTCAATATCATTCGCACATCGGTGGCGGGAACAGGTCCTGGCATCCCTGCGGATCTGGCCGCCCAAACCGGGCTTGATTATCTCGGCAACCGGCAAATGGGTGATCTTGTTGATGCCCAGCAACATGCTATCGGACAGGCTCTGATGGGCGCAGGGAGAGCTGTCCGGACGATTGATCTGGATCCGTTTGACGAAGAAACCGTTGGCGAACTTCTGATGCACTTCATGTTGGAAACGATCTTCGCTGCCGGACTGCTCGGCATTGATCCTTTCGATCAACCGGCTGTTGAGACGGGTAAAATTTTGGCGAAGAAACGGCTTGCGGAATCCGGCTAACCGCCGTTTTGTGTGTGAGGCTCCTTTGGCTATTCAGCATCTCTCATCCTCGACAATCAATCGCATAGCGGCCGGTGAGGTTATTGAACGGCCCGCAAGTGTCGTGAAAGAGCTGGTTGAAAATGCGATCGACGCAAGCGCTGACCACATCGAGATCGTGACCAGTAAAGGCGGCATGGAGCTCATTCGCGTGACTGACAACGGGCACGGAATGGATCTATCGGATCTCTCCTTGTGTGTCGAGCGTCATGCCACCTCGAAACTCAGTGATGACAGTCTCGTAAATATTTCCACACTCGGGTTCCGCGGTGAAGCCCTGCCGTCCATCGGTTCAGTTGCAAAACTATCTATCAAGAGCCGTTTCGGGGATGCGGACGCCTTCGAAGTCCGGGTATCGGCGGGGAGGAAAACCGAACCCAGACCGGTGGCCTTGAACCGCGGCACGGAAATCGAAGTGCGGGACCTTTTCTTCGCAACCCCGGCGCGACTGAAATTCATTAAATCGGAACGTGCGGAGAATGCCGCAATTTCCGATGTCATCAAACGCCTGGCCATGGCCCACCCGCATGTTGCTTTTGATTTGACCACCGGAGAACGTAAGGGGTTCAGTGTTCAGCCCGCAAATATCCATGATAATCATGCACTCTTGAACAGACTTGGACGGATTATCAGTAAGGATTTTGTTGACAATGCCCAGATTGTTTCGGAAGAACGGAAAGGGGTAAAGCTAAGTGGCTTTGCCGGATTGCCGACTTTTCACCGGGCGACGACGCAATGGCAATACCTGTTCGTCAATGGCCGGCCGGTAAAAGACAAGTTGCTGATTGGTGCTGTACGCGCCGCCTATAGCGACCTTCTCCCCAATGGCCGTTTCCCAATGTTGACCCTGTTTCTGGATATTCCCCCCGCTGAAGTGGATGTCAATGTCCATCCGGCCAAGACTGAGGTGCGGTTCCGGGATTCCGGATTTGTGCGGGGTTTGATCGTCAGCGCCCTCAGGAACGCCCTTGTCGAGGCCGGGTTCAGGTCGTCATCCGTACTGGGAGACAATACCATTACCCGGCTCGATTTGGCTGCGCTAAGGGGAAGGGATTCCGGATTTGGTGGAAGGCAACCGGACGTCTCGAACCATATAAACATGGCATTGGCTGAACGTGCTCAGGCCCCCATCGATGGGTTGGATTTGCCAAGTGGGGACACGGCTCCTGCGCGGGCTGCCTTGAAACCCGAGGATCTTACTCAGCCCTTGGGTGCCGCACGGGCTCAGCTTCACAAAAACTATATTGTTTCCCAGACAACGGATTCGATTGTTATTGTGGATCAGCATGCAGCCCATGAGAGACTCGTCTACGAAGCTCTGAAGCACGCCTTGGAGACCCATGGCATTGAGAGACAGGGGCTTCTAATTCCAGAAATTGTCGAGCTCGACCAAGAGCTGGAAGAGGCTCTTATGTCGAGGGCGGGAGAACTGGAAGAATTTGGTATCGTTGTCGAGAAATTTGGCCCCCGGGCCATAGCGGTACAGGAAATTCCCGTGCTTCTGGACAAGGCGGATATCGGGCAACTGGTCCGGGATATTGCCGAGGAAATCCAGAATTTTGAGGGCACGTTGAGATTGAAGGAACGGCTGAACGAGGTCTTTGCAAAAATGGCTTGTTACGGCAGTGTCCGCTCCGGCCGCATTCTCAACGGGGATGAAATGAATGCGCTTTTGAGACAGATGGAAGCGACACCGAATTCGGCCCAGTGCAATCATGGACGCCCGACCTATGTTGAACTCAGCCTGGCCGACATCGAAAAATTGTTCGGCCGGCGTTAACTGGTCCCCGGGCTTGATCCAATTCTGGATTGTTCTCCTGAGAGACCCTGTTACTTGCCGTTCATCGGGTCGTTATCCATTGCCGGAACATTGGTGACATGTTCCCTGTCCGGGGAAGTTGCGCAAAAGGCGACACACAGATAAGGCAGGGTTGGATGCGGATTATGTCCCCGGTGCACCTTGCCGATGGGTTCGGAGTAAACATCACCTGCCTTGGCGCGAATGAGAACGCCTTCTTCAAAATGCGCTTCAAATTGTCCTTGCAAGGCTAAAAAGAAGGTCGCGCCATTGTGAGCATGAGGATTGGTAAATCCCAAGGGTCGGATTTCTGCAGTGTAGACAAGAATACTGGCTTGCGGATCTCTCGGCAGAGACTCATACAATCCCTCGAACAAGGCATTGCGGTGCAGATCCTGCCCTTCGGGAACGAGACCTTCTATTCTCAGTTTTAATTCGTCAATGTCCGTCATTTCATTTTTCCTCGGAAGAAATGGTCAAGTAAGTCGGATCGATTATAAGGAAGTTCAGAAAAATATTTGAGTGCGAAGTCGTACCGGGACGCTGGATCCGTGAATCTCTGTCAGAAGTGACTTATGACGGCATTCATCTGAGCTTTTGACCTCATTACTAGAACGTCGTTCGAGCGGGATCCCATCGACGGACCGCCCCGGTACGTCCGAACTTGTTATCTGATTTGAATGGACTGTGACAAGTTCGCGATAGGTGTGATTTTTTAATTCTAAAATCAAAGTATAAATTTTGTTAACTCCCTTTCGCTAGCATGGCCCCGGTTTAGTTAGCAATTGTGGTAGTAAGTGTATGTACGAAGATCATGCAGCGCACATTCAGGATCTCATTGAAGAAAATCTGAATCAAATCAGAACCAATCGGCAACTCATTCAAAGTCTATCCTACGACGCACAAAAATATCGCCAGATCAGGCTCTTACAGAAAGCTATTGAGGCGCGGGAGCTCGATATACGGAACTTGAAGGCACAGCTGGACTGGACGGATGAAGAGTTGGTCAGGGGCAGTACCAGTGCGCACCTGTAGCTGAATTAAAGCTGATTTTCGCCTTGTTGTGATGTCTTCTTGCTATTACATCACAATTCAAACGGAAATTTCCGATAGAATTCCTTTTTTCAGGAACAAGGTGAAGCAATGAAATCCCTAACCTTATTGTTATTCCTCGCGGTTACTCCCGCGCTTGCGCAAATGTCGCCGAATTCTCTTGTTGAATCCGGCACCATCGGAGACTGGTGGGCCGCCGATCCGGTAATCCGGCAGCAGGCATCCGGTGTTCTCATAAAAAAAGTTTCCGGCCGGGAAGACAGCGAAGCGGCCATGGCCCTTGAAAAATGTATCAGTGATGCCACCCAGGGCAAAGCCGAACTCAAGACAAGCAAAGTCATTGATATCGCCCTTTCCTGCGAAGGTGGCTAGGCCTCGATTCAATCACACCGTTCCGTGAAGACCTGTTGGATATTGGGCTGACAGGTCGGGACTTAGCCATTAGACTGTTGTGATATGCGCACCTTGAAACAGGCGAAGCGCATTGGCTTCAGGCAATCAAAGGCTGGTCCCCAATTGTTGAAAATCGATGTCTTCAATCACATTTTCCCGAAACCGTTCTTCGATCGCATGGCGGCAACCGTGGAAGACAAAGGCAAGATTAAGCGCTGGCTGAATATTCCATTTCTCCATGATATAGAAACCCGGTTTCGAATGCTTGCCGAGTTTGGGGATGATTATCGTCAGATTCTATCCCTTTCGGCACCGCCCATAGAAATTATGGGCTCTGCGGATGAAACACCAGACCTTGCACGACTGGCCAATGACGGCATGGCGTCGCTTGTTGATCAATATCGCGGACGTTTTCCAGGTTTTATTGCCTCGCTGCCGATGAACAATGTCGCGGCTTCGCTCGCAGAAATGGATCGATCGATCTCGAAACTGGGGGCGGTCGGTGTGCAATTTTTTACCAACGTCAATGGCCTGCCCCTGGACCGGCCGGAATTCAAACCGCTCTTTGATCGCGTGGCGGAACTGGACTCCATGATATTTCTGCATCCCGCGCGCGGGGCCAATGTTCCCGATTATGTTGACGAAGACAAATCTCTTTATGAGATCTGGTGGTCCTTTGGCTGGCCCTACGAAACAAGTGTCGCCATGCAACGGTTGATTTTTTCCGGACTCTTTGACCATCTTCCGGAAATCAAAATTCTGGCCCACCATTTAGGGGCCATGGCGCCCTATTTTGAAGGCCGGCTCGGGCCGGGTCTGGATCAGTTCGGCAGCCGCACCGCTGATGAGGATTACGAGGGTTTGCTGAAACGCATGAAAAAACGTCCCGTGGATTATTTCAAGATGTTCTATGCGGACACCGCCACATTTGGCAGTCGCGCCGCAACCGTGTGCGGGCTGGAATTTTTCGATATCGACCGGATCATGTTTGCATCTGATGCTCCCTTTGATCCTGAAGGCGGGAGCATGTATATCCGGGAAACCATAAAAGTGCTGGACAGCCTCGATATCTCCGAAGAAGACCTCACGAAAATTTATCAATCCAACGCGCAACGGATTCTGGGGCTGGAGCTTTCATAACCGGCGTTCAAGATTACCTCCCAAATTGAACGGTTCAGTGCCTTTGTGTATTCGGAGTCCGAATAACCAAGCGTTTCTGCGGCTTGACAAACTTCACCGGCATACCGCATATTGTTAGTGTACTAACAATGTAATGTTCTGGGAGGAAATATTGCGGGTTGTACAGCCATCGTCTTTAGACGAAACCCTGACATTGCTGTCTGATGACGCTCACTGGGACATTCTCGCCGGTGGCACGGACTTCTATCCGGCTTTGGGTGACCGGCCTCTTAAAAAACCGGTCCTCGACATATCTCGTCTTAATGAAATCCGGGGGATCGAAGAAACAGATACATCCTGGAAAATCGGTGGTTTGACAAGTTGGACAGACATTGTTCGATCACGCGCACTACCTCCTGTCTTTACAGCCCTGAAACAGGTGGCACGAGAAGTCGGATCCGTCCAGATCCAGAACATGGGTTCAATTGCCGGCAATCTTTGCAATGCTTCTCCGGCGGCGGATGGTGTGCCCGCCTTGATGATATTGGACACCCAAGTTGAACTCAGCGGCCTTCAGGGCAAGCGATTATTGCCTTTGACTGAGTTTATAACCGGCAATCGCCAAACGGCCCGGCGGACAGGTGAACTGCTGACGGCAATAATAATTCCAAAGTCAAGCGCACGGGGTGTCAGCACATTCTTGAAGCTGGGAAGCCGTAAATATCTGGTGATCTCCATTGTCATGGTCGCTGTCAGGCTTGTTAGATCCCCGGAGTCCCGAATCGAAGAAGTGGCCATATCGGTCGGCGCCTGTTCTCCGGTCGCCCGGCGTCTGACCGGACTGGAGCACAAACTGACCGACAAAAGCTGGGATGAGGCTACGCTCAATATGATTTCGCCGGCCGATTTGTCGGAACTCTCTCCGATCGACGATATTCGGGGTTCGTCCGACTACAGGCGGGAAGTCGCCGCAGAACTTATCGTTCGTGCACTTGGAGATTGCCTGGAGCGTGACCATGAACGCTGACACTCATTCCATCACTCTCCGGGTCAATCGCCGCGACTATGAAATATCTGTTCCTCCGGGTGATCGACTTTCTCATACATTGCGTCACAAGCTGGGGCTTACGGGTACCAAGGTCGGATGTGATGCCGGTGATTGTGGCGCCTGCACGGTTCTGCTGGATGGTAGGGCCGTGTGTTCCTGCATGGTGGCGACATTGCAGGCGGACAGGGTGGATGTTCAGACTGTTGAGGGGCTCCGGGACGATGTCCATATGCAGGTTCTGCAAAAAGCGTTTCAGGAAAATGGCGGTGTTCAGTGCGGCATCTGCACGCCAGGAATGGCTGTTTCGGCAGTCGCTCTACTCAGGCAGAATGCCGAACCGACTAGAGCGGACGTAGAGGACGCCTTGTCCGGCGTACTCTGCCGGTGTACCGGATACCGAAAAATTGCCGATGCAGTGCTGGCAGCTGCTAACACCGCAACGGTTCAAAACGAATTGCCAAAAGATTCGGAAACAGAAGGTTTGGCGGTCGTCGGGCAACCCGTGGCACGGGTCGATGGAGTGCAGAAATTCCGTGGACAACAGCTTTTCGGCGATCATGGCGCGCCGTCGGATGCCCTGGTTGTGAAAGTCATAAGATCCCCCCATCATCACACCCGCTTCACATTCGGCGATATCGAGGAATTCGTGAACAACAATTCGGGAATCGTGCGCGAGTTCACGGCGGCAGATATTCCCGGAGATAATATCTTTGGAGTGATCCCACCATTTTCCGATCAGCCGGTCTTTGCAGAAGATTTCTGCCGGTTCAAAGGTGAAGCCGTTGCCATGGTCGTCGGCGATCCCGCTTATATGTCGGGGTTTGACAGGGAAGAATTTCCGGTCTCCTGGGAGGAGTTGCCAGCCAACCTCTGTTTGGAACAGGCACTTCGGCCTGAGAGCAAGCCTCTGCATAGTCAGAGAAAAAACAACATTCTCACCGAGGGGAAAGTTAAACGCGTCGTGCCCGATACAGGGCCGAAAGGAGAGCTCTGTCGCGTTTCCGATCAGTTCGAAACCTCCTATGTTGAACACGCTCCCATCGAGCCGGAAGCCGGATGGGCGCGTATGCATGACGGCTGCCTGGAGATCTATGCTTCGACCCAGGCGCCACATATGGATCACGAGGAGATCGCCAAGATTCTGAATCTGCGGTTTGACGATATACGCGTCATTCCGACGGCTGTCGGCGGTGGTTTTGGCACCAAGCTCGACCTCTCCGTTCAGCCTTATCTGGCACTGGCGGCCTATGTCCTGATTCGACCCGTGCGTCTGGCCTACAGCCGTCCGGAATCGATGATGGCGACAACGAAAAGACACCCCGCACGTATGGACGCCTCACTGTCTGCCGATCAGACGGGGCAATTTCAGGCTTTGAAATTCAAAGGCCTTTTTGATACCGGTGCTTATGCCTCATGGGGCCCGACGGTTGCAAACCGGGTGCCTGTACATGCGAGTGGTCCTTATTTTGTTCCCGATTACGACGCCACGGCACAGGCGGTGCACACAAACGGACCCGTATCCGGCGCATTTCGCGGCTTTGGTGTGCCGCAATCGGCGATTGCCGTTGAATCCCTGATTGATCGCCTGGCTGACCAGCTTGATATGGATCGCCTGGAAATACGGCTCTTGAATGCCCTGAGAAACGGCCAGCCGACGGGCACAGGCCAGGTCTTCGAAACAGGTGTCGGCATAGAAGCCTGCCTGCAAGCGCTGGAGCCGCACTGGAAGCAAGCCAATGATCGGATGCAGGAATTTAATGCCAGTCCGCCAGCGGGATCCAACGGAGGGAAACGCTACGGTATCGGTATCGCCAGCTGTTGGTATGGTTGCGGCAACACGGCTCTGCCCAATCCGTCAACGATCCGGGCCGGGATCAGCAAGATCGGTAGAATCACGCTTTTCCAGGGAGCAATGGATATCGGCCAGGGCGCAAATACGGTCATTGCCCAGATTTTCGCAGAAACCCTCGGCCTGCCTTTGGACACGATAAATATAGAAAGCGGAGACACGCAGATTACACCCGATGCCGGCAAAACATCCGCGTCCCGACAGACGTTCATTTCCGGCAAAGCTGCCTATTTGTGCGGAACCGCACTCCGGCAACAATTACTGCGTCATGCCAACGTCTCCGATGATGCCCGTTTGCATCTTTCCGATGGCGAACTCAGGATTGAAGATGCAGGCGCCAGCCGTCTCATTGATCTCACCAGTTTGTCAGAGACTGAAGATGGCTTCGTTTTCCACGAACAGCAGACCTATGATGCGCCGACAAAGGATCTCGACGAAAACGGGCAGGGGGAACCCTATGCCCAGTTCGGTTATGGTGCGCAACTGGTGGAACTGTGCGTGGACACGGGCCTCGGGCAGGTCGAACTCGTCAGGATAACCGCCGCCCATGACGTCGGCCGGGCCATAAATCCAATGCTTGTGGAAGGGCAGATTGAGGGCGGCATCGCACAGGGCATTGGTCTGGCTCTCATGGAAGAGTATTTACCAGGTGTGAATGAAAATCTTCACGACTATCTCATTCCCACAATCGGCGACGTTCCTGAGATTAACAGTCTGATTGTGGAGGTTCCGGACGCCCATGGTCCCTATGGCGCTAAAGGATTGGGAGAGCATGTGCTGATACCGACTGCTCCTGCCATTTTGAATGCAATACGCCACGCTACCGGCGCAGAAATCCGCAAAGTTCCGGCAACACCCAGCCGGGTACTTGCCGCCTTGAGGGAGGTGAAACCGTGACCACAGAACAAAACCGTCCAGAAAAGATTCGGTGCGATGCCTGTCCCGTACTCTGCTACATTGCCGAAGGCCGGACCGGCGCCTGTGACCGGTATGCCAACGATCAGGGTAATCTGGTTCGCGTTGATCCCCTCACGATATTGGAAAACAGGCAAAACGATGAGGGCACAGTCGTACCCTTCCTGGAACAGGGGCAGGAATGGGACGGGGATCTCATCGCCGATGACAGCAAATTCGTCACCGCGATAGGCGCTGGCACGACTTATCCCGATTACAAACCGGCACCGTTCATCGTTTCTAGGGAAGTCAACGACGTCGATTTTGTAACGATCGTGACCGAAGGAATTTTCAGCTACTGCGGTGTCAAGGTCAAAATCGATACGGACCGGCATATAGGACCGGAGCGGAATCTGGCGCGTGTCGACGGCGAGCCGGTTGGCCATGTCACAACCGGAGAATACGGCTCGCAGATGCTCTCCCTTGGTGGCGTCAATCATTTGACCGGCGGCGGGAAGAAGGAAGGGCGCATGACCTGTGATGCGCTGATGAAACTTTGCAATTGCGAGCTAGTTGAGATTTCTGTCGATGAAGGTGCGGACCTTGTGGTACAGGCCGGCAAGGCGCCGATTATCAATGGCGTCAGGGAAGACCGCATGCGGGTTGGCTGCGGTTCGGCGACGATCGGAATGTTTGCCCAGCAGTGGCACGGGCTTGTAGATGAGGTCGTTGTCGTGGACGACCATATTACCGGTGTTGTCTCGGAACATCAGGCAGGCAAGGTTCTCGGATGGCCGGATACAGGCATCAAAGTCAAGGGGCGGAAGTCAACCCCGGGTCGCTATTTCCAGGTCGCTGAACCGGGGACGGGGTGGGGTGGCACCGATATTTCGGATCCCCTTTCGATTCTCAAGGATTTCGACGCCAAAAAAGCGAAACCCGGTTTGACCATGCTCATGGTCTCTACAACCGGAGATCAGTTCAGTTATTACGAACTGAATGACAACCTCGAACCCGAAGTAAAAAATCTCCCCGACCGCCTGACGCAGACCGTGGAACGGATTGCGGAGAATTGCGAGCCTGCACTGTGTTCGGTTCTGTTCATGGCCGGTGCCGGGGGGTCGTTGAGAGCCGGGGTTACGGAAAACCCGGTCCAGCTCACCCGCTCGGTGAAAGACATGCTCACCTATATCAGTTGTGGCGGTGCGCCCGTATTCGTTTACCCCGGCGGCGGTATTACTATTATGGTCGACGTCACACGCATGCCGGCAAATTCATTCGGATATGTGCCGACACCGGCAATTGTCGCCCCCATAGAGTTCACCATGCGACTGACTGATTATGAATTGCTGGGTGGCTATGTGAAAAACGTCGTTCCCATAAGTCAGCTCAATTTTGATCGCGATCGTCGTGAGGAACCTCAAAGCGAACAAAATCCCTGGCCAACGGCTGCTCAAAATTTCAGATGGGAGGGGTCGGACTAGGTGACAGTAGACAAGAACCCCAATGAGCCCGAAATTCGCTGGCTGCCGGATCGAAAGCGGCTTCACTTCCAGCATGGCCCCATCGATTTGATCGTCGAAGCCTTTGGTGAGCAGGATGAGGTTCGTTGGTCTTATGAGCAGGCTGCGGGGCGATTTAAAACGGTTTTGCGGGAACTCGTGGGAGAACTGCCGGCGCTTCGGCAATCCGCGGAGCCTACGGAACAGCGCTTTGATAGTCCCATCGCTCGGGCCATGGCAAATTCTGTAAAACCATACGCGCCTGCATTCGTGACCCCCATGGCCGCCGTGGCCGGTGCGGTTGCCGATGAAATGTTGTTGGAACTGACCCGTGATCGCCAATTGGACAAAGCCTATGTCAACAATGGCGGCGACATAGCGCTGTGGCTGTCAGCCGGTACAGAATTTGAAGCCGGGCTTGTCGCTAATGCCGATAATCCGGATATCCTGGGACGTATCAGGATCAGCGAATCGATCCCGGTTCGCGGCCTGGCAACCAGTGGCTGGCGTGGCCGCAGCCTGTCCCTCGGAATCGCCGATTCCGTAACCGTGTTAGCCAAAAGTGCTGCCGAAGCCGATGTGGCTGCGACATTGATTGCCAATGCCGTTGATCTACCTGATAGTGAAAAAATAGGTCGATGTCCCGCGCAACAGCTGGTCCCGGACAGTGATCTCGGGGAAAGGCTTGTTACAACATCCGTGGCAATTCTCAATGAAAGTGAAATTTCTCTTGCACTCGACAAGGGGATGCAAAAAGCCGAGACCTATTATTCAAAAGATTTGTTTTACGCCGCTGCTTTGTGCTTGGGTGGGGAGGTAAGATTTTTGGGGGAACCTGTGATAGCGCCGGTCCTTCTCGCTCATGAATCGAAACCGTTGCAACACACCGGTCTGGGAGGTCGGGAACAATATGCCTGATGTTGTCATTAGAAAGTCCTTCATCTGTGTTGAGGAAACATTCCATGAGGGTGGCCCGGTAACTGGCGAGTCCAACCTCAAAGGGGCTGCGGTCGCCATTATTCACAATCCGTTTGCCGGCAGTTATATAGCGGATATTGCCTCATTCATGGACGATTTGAAGCCCCTTGGTCTGGATCTTACAGATAAACTGATCCAGGCACTGGGAGGTGACGCCGCAAAAATCGAGGGATTTGGAAAAGGTGCGATCGTGGGAACCGATGGCGAACTGGAACACGGTGCGCTCTGGCATGTGCCCGGCGGTTATGCGATGCGGGAACGTCTTGGTGATGCAAAGGCGATTGTTCCCTCCACCAAGAAAGTCGGGGCGCCGGGAACGCGTCTGGATATCCCCATTACCCATATCAATGCCTCCTATGTGCGTAGTCATTTTGATGCCATGGAAGTCGGCGTTAATGACGGCCCGAAATCCAATGAGATTCTCCTTGCCCTGGTCATGTCCAGCGGGGCCAGGATCCATAACCGGCCGGCGGGCTGAAGGCTGAAGATGTCGAAGGCGTTGATGGTTTGAGATAGACCTGTGGGCGAATTAGCCCGTACTAGGGATTAGTGAAATGCAATATGTAAGAAACTGTTGGTATGTAGCAGGCTGGTCAGGCGGATTTGGATCGGAATTCAAAACCGCAACAATACTGGGGGACAATGTTGTATTTTACCGCAAGACCAACGGCGATCTTGTCGCCCTGGAAGACCGCTGCCCGCATCGTATGCTGCCGCTGTCCCTGGGACGGATTTTCGAGGATAATGTCCAGTGCGGTTATCACGGTATGACATTTGACTCCCTGGGCAATTGTGTTCGCGTTCCCGGGCAGGACAATTTGCCGAATCGGGCGCGGGTGCACTCCTATCCGGTCCATGAGGCACATAATGTGGTCTGGATCTGGATGGGGGATCCGGAACGCGCCAATGTTGAGGATGTGTTTGACCTGCCGCAACTTTCACAGGATGGATGGGAAGCGCATCAGGGAGACGCCCTGCATATCGCATCCAACTATATCAATGTCGCCGATAATCTCTGTGATCCTGCGCATGTGAGTTTTGTCCACCCGACAACTCTGGGAAACGCTGCCAGTGAAGATGTACCGGTGGAGACGAAAAAAGTGGGTGATACCATCATCACTTCCAGGTGGATTAGGAACGGGCCCCCAATCGGATTTTTCCAAAAATTCGGAGGTTTTAGTGGGCATGTGGACAGGTGGCATTATTACTATCTTCATGCGCCAAATATTGCCGTCATTGATTTTGGCAGTGCCGATATCGATGCCGAACTTACAGAAGATCGCCGTTCTGAGGGTGTGCAGATTTATGCCTTGCATTTTTTGACCCCGGTCGATGCAACGCATACAATCGACTGGTGGATGCATGTCCGTAATTCGGCGCTTGACGATGGCGATGCCGGGGAAATTATGAACAATATGTTTCGTACGGCATTTGACGAAGACAAGGAAATTCTGGAAGCCATCCAGAAGGAAGAGCTCAAACATGATAACCAAAATGGTGTTGGGCTCGCTATTGATCTCGGACCAAAACTTTACAGGAAACTGGTTGATGAGATGATCGCTAAAGAGCAAAACGTTCGATAAATCGAGCGATAATTCTAGTTCGAAGGAAAAAGAGAAGGAAATCACATGTTTCTAAAACGCTTTCTTGCATTGGCCGTTCTCGCTTCGGCGCTGGGTACAGTCTCCCAGCCGCTATCGGCCCAGGATGTTATCAAGATCGGTGACATCAACAGTTACAAACGCTTGCCGGCCCATACAATTCCCTACAAGCAGGGTGTGCTCCTGGCTCTGGAGGAAATCAACAAGGCTGGTGGCGTTCTCGGCAAAAAACTGGAACTTGTCTCCCGCGATGATCAGGGCAAGCCTGGTGAGGCCGTGAAAATTGCCGAGGAACTCTTCACCCGCGACGGTGTGGCATTGATTTCCGGTTCCCTGTTCTCGCATATCGGCCTGGCCCTGACCTCCTATGCCGGGCAGAAAAAGCGTCTTTATATCGCCGCCGAACCCCTCGCTGATGCTCTGGTTTGGGCCAAGGGGAACCGCTATACATTCCGCCTGAGACCGTCCACTTACATGCAGGCTGCCATGCTGGCGGAACAGGCTGCAAAAAATCCGGCCAAGCGCTGGGCGACAATTGCCCCCAACTATGCGTACGGTAAAGACGCCGTTGCCGCATTCAAGAAAGTGCTGAAATCGAAACGGCCAGACGTCGAATTCGTAACCGAACAATGGCCCGGACTTTTCAAGATCGATGCCGGTGCCGAAGTTCAGGCGCTGGAGGCCGCCAAACCCGATGCAATCTATAACGTGACATTCGGTGGCGACCTCGCAAAATTTGTCCGTGAGGGCAAATTACGCGGATTGTTCGATAAAAGGCTGATCGTCGGTTTGCTGACCGGCGAGCCGGAATATCTTGATCCCCTGAAAGGCGAAGCTCCGGAGAACTGGCTCGTAACCGGATATCCCTGGTATGCGATCGAAACACAGGAACACAAGAAATTTCTCGCAGCCTATCAGGGCCGCTGGAACGATTATCCGCGCATCGGGTCTATTGTCGGTTACAACACCATGCTGACGATCAAATCCGCACTGGACAAAGCCGGTTCCACGGATACGGAAAAACTCGTCACGGCCATGAAAGGTCTGAAGGTTGATACGCCGACGGGTGCTATTCAATTCCGGGCCATTGATCATCAATCAACAATGGGCGCTTATGTCGGGCGTACCAAGTTGAAAGAAGGCAAAGGTGTCATGGTGGATTGGAAATATCTCGATGGCGGCAATTACTTGCCTGGTGATGAGGAAGTCAAGAAGCTGAGACCTGCAGCTAACTGACAAGAAACAAGTTGCTGCCCGCGTTAATTGTCATTAGCGCGGGCACCCACCAAAGCGTTCTCCCGGGCATCAATCTCGACACCGGAACGTTTCAGACAAAAAAGTGACCTCTAGGAATTGAGTGTATGGGTTTTTTTATTGCCCAGATATTGACAGGACTTTCCAACGCCGCAGCCCTGTTTCTCGTCGCTTCCGGTCTGTCCATCATTTTTGGTGTCACCCGGATCGTGAATTTTGCACACGGCTCCCTGTATATGCTGGGAGCCTTTGTGGCCTATTCCGTACTAAACTTTCTTCCCGGCTTCTTTGGATTTTGGTTTGGCATTCTGCTTGCCGGTTTAATTGTCGGATTGATCGGGGTCATCATTGAGATGACGGTCCTGCGGCCGGTCTACCAGGCGCCGGAACTCTTTCAACTCGTGGCGACATTCGGTGTCATCCTGATTATTCAGGATCTGGCGCTTATAACCTGGGGGGCTGAGGATTTGATCGGGCCGAGAGCTCCGGGTCTGGAAGGTGTTGTGCGCATCTTAGGTGAACCGGTTCCGGCCTATGATCTTGCGCTCATCGCGACTTCACCGTTTGTGCTGGTGCTGCTGTGGTATTTGTTCAATCGTACCCGGGTCGGAATTCTCGTCCGGGCCGCGACCCAGGACCGGGAAATGGTTGCCGCGCTGGGTGTGAACCAGTCCTGGCTCTTTACCGGCGTATTCTTTCTCGGTTCCGTTCTTGCCGGTATCGGCGGCGCCGTGCAACTGCCCAAGGGCGGTGCCGATCTGCTGATGGATTTCAACATTCTGGCGGCGGTATTCGTCGTCGTCGTCGTTGGCGGTATGGGGAGCATACCCGGGGCGTTTATCGCTGCTGTCCTGATATCCGTACTCAATGTTTTTGGCGTGCAGCTTTTACCGCAAAGTACGCTGGTCCTGATGTTCGTGGTCATGGCCATCGTCCTCATCCTCAGACCCTGGGGATTGCTGGGGCGTCCGGAACAGCCGGGAACCCATGGTCAGGTCGGTCCCCCTGAATTGCCGATGACGCTTATGCCGTCGCGCGGCAAGCTTTTTGTTCTCGTTCTCTTTATATTGCTGGCCTTGCTTCCCCTCGTCTCCGGAACCTTCGTGCAGGTGCTGATCACCGATATTGTCATCTTTGTCCTTTTCGCCGCCAGCCTGCATTTCCTAATGGGACCCGGTGGTATGGTTTCATTCGGTCATGCCGCCTATTATGGCGGTGGGGCCTATGCGGCGGCACTGCTCGTCCAGTATTTTTCCACGCCTATGGAAGTCGCCCTGTTCTTTGCCCCTATTTTAGCCGGTCTTTTGGCACTCATTGTCGGCTGGTTCTGCGTGCGCCTTTCAGGGGTTTACTTTGCCATGCTGACCCTGGCATTCGCCCAGGTGGTCTGGTCCATTGTTTTTCAATGGAACGAGGTTACTGGCGGAGATGACGGAATTCTCGGAATCTGGCCACCGGAATGGGCCTCCAATACGACCGTTTACTACTATCTGGTTTTGATTCTCGGCGGCGGCGGTGTCATCCTGTTGCGACACGTGCTGCATTCTCCCTTCGGCTATGCCATTCGCGCGGCCCGGGATTCCGAACTCCGCAGCATGTCCATCGGCATGAACATCGAGAATTTACGCTGGCTGGCCTTTATGTTCGCTGGTGCTGTCGCCGGACTTGCCGGCGGCCTGTTTGTATTTGCAAAGGGAAGTATCTTTCCCACAGAGCTGGATATTGAACGGTCCTTCGATGCGCTGATCATGGTCCTGCTCGGGGGTGTCGGGACTTTATCAGGGCCAATTGCCGGGGCTACCGCCTTCACCCTTCTCAATGACTGGTTTTCCCGTTTCGAATATTGGCGGCTGGCCATCGGCCTGATGATCGTTGTTCTCGTCATTCTCTTTCCCCAGGGTATTGGCGGTTTTCTCAGACATCGGCTGGGCTGGGTTTTTGGACTAAGGAAAGACTTTTGATATGGAAGTTGCACTTAATGTTCAGGGCCTCAATAAATCCTTCGGCGCTCTTCAGGCCGTCAAGGATTTGAATTTCCAGTTGAAGCAGGGGGAACTCCTGGCCCTGATCGGTCCGAATGGTGCCGGAAAATCGACCTGTTTCAACATGCTCAACGGCCAGTTGCGGCCGGATTCAGGTTCCGTGGTTTTTGCAGATCGTGAAATCGTGGGACTGAAACCGCGTCAGATCTGGAGGCTGGGCGTCGGACGTACATTCCAGATAACGGCGACATTCTCATCAATGACGGTGCGCGAGAATATCCAGATGGCGCTGATATCCCATCATCATCGTTTGTATGCTTTCATTCCCCGAGCGACCCATCTGTACCGGGATGAGGCGGACGATCTGCTCCGGCGCGTTGGCCTCGAAGAGCAGGCCGAGAGATCCGCATCGATTCTCGCCTATGGTGATCTGAAACGGCTGGAACTTGCAATTGCACTGGCCAACGAACCCCGGCTTTTGCTTATGGATGAGCCCACGGCCGGTATGGCGCCAAAAGAACGGGAAGAGTTGATGCAACTTGCCGCAAGCATCGTTGAAACCCTCGGAATTTCAGTCCTGTTTACCGAACATGACATGGATGTTGTGTTTTCCCATGCCCATCGGATCCTCGTGCTTAATCGCGGTGAACTGCTTGCCGAAGGCAATGACGCGGAAATCCGTTCCAATCCCCGGGTTCAGGAAGTTTATCTCGGCGGTGGCATAACTTATGGCGCTGACAGGAGTGAAAGTTAGGATGCTTGAACTCAACAAGGTCAACAGCTTTTACGGTCGTGCCCACATTCTGCATGATGTCTCCATACAGATTGAGCAGGGCGATGTCGTCGCCCTGCTGGGGCGCAATGGGGCCGGCAAGACCACGACCATGAAGTCGATCATGCAAATGGTTCCCGTAGCCGAGGGAAGTGTGAACTTCCTAGGCCAGGATATTACCCGAAAAGCGGTCCATAAAGTGTGTCAGCTCGGACTTGGTTATGTGCCTGAGGAACGGCGCGTTTTCACGGATTTGACTGTGACCGAAAATCTGGAAGTCGGGCGTCAGCCGCCCCGGGAAGGATTGCCTGAGTGGACTCTGGATATGCTGTTCGAACTGTTTCCCAATCTTCATGAGCGGCGGAACAATCTTGGAAAGCAGATGAGCGGCGGGGAACAGCAAATGCTGACCATCGCCCGCACATTGATGGGAAATCCACGGCTTGTGCTGCTGGATGAACCTTCCGAGGGGTTGGCACCGGTGATTATCGAGCAGATCGTAAATGTTATCGACTCCCTGACGAAGCACGGTCTGACCATATTGCTGTCGGAACAGAACCTGCATTTTGCCAAGCTCGTCTCGGATCGCGCCTACATTCTGGAGAAGGGAATGGTGCAATATTCCGGAAGTATAAAAGAGCTGGAAGAAAAGCCGGAAATTCTTGATAGCTATCTTTCTGTCTAGTGGATTAGGATGAAAGAAAAGTAACTGGACAACGATTATGGCTGACGTAACGGACAAACAAAGAAATCCACGGGATCCGGATACAGGCAACCCGGTACTCGATGCCTATCGGCTGGAGGAACAGATCGGGTTTTTGTTGCGAAAGGCCAATCAGTCTCACACGCAGCTGTTCGGCCAATTGATGCCCGGTGATCTGACACCGACCCAGTTTGCGGTTATTGCCAAACTCTATGAACTCGAAATCGTATCGCAAAATCGCCTGGGCCGCCTCACATCAATGGATGTGGCGACCGTCAAAGGAGTGATTGACCGCCTGCGCGAACGGGGGATCGCCTCAACCCGGAAAGATTCCGAAGATAAAAGAAGACTACTGGTGGAACTGACAAAAGCCGGCCGCTCCCTTGCAGAAGAAACAATTCCGTACGGCATTAAAATTACGGAAGCCAACCTGAATCCTTTGACGTCTGAAGAGCAGAGCCAATTGACTGAATTGCTCAAGAAGATTTCCTGAACCCCGAGAGAGGAAGCCGACATATGTCTGAAGAGAAGACAAAGCTCGTCATCAAAAACATAGGATTGATGTTATCCGGCGCCCTTGAAGCTCCCATTATGGATGCGGATACACTTGTTATTGTTGACGGAAAAATTGCCGAAGTTGGGAAAGAAAACGAGGTTGATAGCGAAAATGCAACGACCGT
>CAJHZG010000477.1_pt1 | contig 25832 bp, 15 predicted proteins | sample 9198901 | NCBI WGS metagenome assembly CAJHZG01 (sample SAMEA7708382, study PRJEB35096) | sediment metagenome | biome: marine neritic benthic zone biome [ENVO:01000025]; feature: sediment [ENVO:00002007]; material: shallow marine sediment [ENVO:03000034] sea grass bed [ENVO_01000059] ... | reverse complement strand
TTGCGCGGCAAAGTGCAGGATAATTTTCCCCTCGACCGGATTACCTGGTTTCGCGTCGGCGGCCCGGCTCAGCTTCTGTTCCAGCCGGCAGATGAAGCGGACCTTGCTTATTTCCTTTCCTCTTTGCCAGGCGATGTTCCGGTGCTTCCCATCGGATTGGGATCCAACCTTCTCGTACGCGACGGTGGTATCGAAGGAGTTGTCATTCGCCTCGGACGCGGTTTCAACGACATTACGACCTTGAGCGAAACAGAAATCCGGGCCGGAACCGCTGCCCCCGATGTCCGTGTCGCAGGCGCTGCGGCAGAGGCCGGCATTTCGGGTCTCAGTTTTTATCGCGGCATTCCCGGTTCCATCGGTGGTGCGTTGAAAATGAATGCCGGTGCTCATGGAACCGAGACCTGCGAAATATTAAAATCCTGCAGAGCTGTGAATCGCAAAGGTGAAATTATCGAGTTGGGTGTTGATGAACTTGGTTATTCCTACCGCCACTCGAATGTGCCTGACGATCTGATTTTTACATCCGCTCTCTATCATGGTGCACAGGGTGACCCGGCCAGGATCAGGCAGGAGATGCAGGAGGTCGCCGACTATCGAGAGACAGTGCAGCCCGTGAAAAGCCGCACCGGCGGCTCGACTTTTAAAAACCCGCCTGGAGAAAGTGCCTGGAAGCTTATTGATCAGGCCGGTTGCCGGGGAATTAATGTTGGCAGGGCCCGGGTCTCGGAGCTTCACTGTAACTTTCTGATCAATGAAGGCGACGCCAGGGCAGATGATCTCGAAAATCTCGGAGAGCATGTACGCAAGAGGGTCCGCGAGAACAGCGGTGTTCTGCTGGAATGGGAAATCAAGCGTTTGGGCATTGCGGAAAACGGCCCCGGGGGACGCCGGGTACATGCTGAATGAGCGGGTCCGGTAAGCATGTGGCCGTGTTGCTCGGAGGTCTGTCTGCCGAACGGGAAGTGAGTTTGGCTTCGGGCAAGGCCTGCGCTGACGCCCTCGAAAAGCTCGACTACCAGGTCAGTCGCGTCGATGTGGGGCGAGACATTGCGAACCAGCTTCTGAAACTAAAACCCGATATGTGCTTCAACGCCCTTCATGGGACCTGGGGGGAAGACGGATGCATTCAGGGAATTCTTGAATATCTTGAAATTCCCTATACTCACTCCGGCGTTCGGTCCTCGGCACTCGCCATGCACAAGGAACTTTCAAAAACAATTTTAAAGTCGGCTGGTGTTGCCGTTGCCAATTCCGTTGTTGTCCCCCGCGAGGTGGCAGCGTCGGACCACCAGCTCGAACCGCCCTATGTCGCCAAACCCGTTTCCGAGGGATCCAGTGTCGGTGTCGTAATCGTCGCTTCCCGGGAGACTAATCAATTGGCGGAAATTGCTGCTCTTGGAGCGCCGGAAGACCTGCTGATGATCGAACGGTTCATCCCCGGACGAGAACTCACCTGCGGGATCATGGGCGACAAGGCTCTGGGTGTTATTGAGATTTTACCGGCAGAAGGCCTGCCTTTTTATGATTTTGAAGCAAAATATGCAATTGGAGGCTCAAAACACGTCCTTCCAGCAAAACTTTCACCAAATATTTACCAATCTTTACAGAAGCTAGCATTAAAAGCACATCAGGCTCTCGGGTGCCGGGGGGTCAGTCGAACGGATTTTCGATTTGACGAAAAATCGGATGGTTCGGCCGATCTTGTTTGCCTGGAAGTCAATACCCAGCCTGGTATGACGGAAACGTCGCTTGTGCCTGAAATGGCTGTGTATGAAGGATTGACATTTGAGGAATTTGTTCGCTGGATCTTGGAGGACGCTTCTTGTTGCCGATAAAACGGGCTAAAAAGTCCAGAAAATCGCGATCAAAAAAGCACAGAAGTTTTGCCTATTCCCGCACCGTCGCAAACGGCAAAAAGCGGCAGGCACGGACTCGCGTTTCCGCGCGAAATCGTCGTTCCGTAAGCAGGCGCTGGGTTTGGGGGGCGATGGTTGTTGTCCTGTTCGCAGGCACGATTGCCTACGCAGCAATGTTGCGCGGTGTTCCCGGATCGGCAATCGAAGTGGTTCAGACCGCCAGCATGGAACTGCTGAAACGAATTGGATTCGGAATTGAAAAGATTGATATTGCCGGTCAATCGAGAGTTTCAGACAATGATATTATTCATGCTCTTGAGATCAAAGAGGGATTGACGACCCTGAATTTTGATACCGAGGCCGCTCAGTCGCGACTGGAAGAACTTCAATGGGTGAAACATGCCCGTGTAATGCGCCTGCTGCCGTCATCTCTGCGGGTCGACATTACCGAATCCATCCCGGCTTACAACTGGCAACGAAGAGGCCAGTTTTATCTCGTCGACAATACCGGTGAGACCATAGCCCGAATTCCCGGGACCATAACCGACCTTCCGCTGATTGTCGGTGAGGGGGCCGCGGCTCAGGCAAAACAACTTTTTTCTGAGCTCTCATTCTTTCCCGAAGTCAGGAACAAGCTGCATGCGGCCATTCGAGTTGGCAACCGCCGTTGGACGTTACTCCTGAACAATGGTCGGAAAATTCTTCTTCCCGAACGCCATATTGGTCTGGCCCTGAAAGATTCGACTGCAGTTCTGACGCGGCTGCAATCCAAATCGAAAAACTGGGAGACCGTGGACTTACGCCTGAAAGACAGGATTACACTGAGAAAACCCATCAAAGTTGTTGGAAATCGCAAGCAGGAACCGCTCGACCGCGATGCCCTGGAGCGCATTTTGAAAGAGATAATTTAATCGCCAGATGAGCCCGGAAACAAGGTGAGATTTAGACAGAAAATAATGCCGCAAAGCCAGATTTTCGCCGTTCTCGATATCGGTACGGCGAAAATCGTTTGCCTAATTGCGCGCATTGATCAGGTCTTTGGCGATGATGATTTTGAACCTGTTGCCGATCAGATCACGATCCTCGGGGTCGGATTCAAGAGATCCGCGGGTATCAAGTCCGGTCACGTCACCGATATCAATGCCGTTGAAGTGGCGATCCGCTCGACGGTATCGGAGGCGGAACGCATGGCCGGCCTGTCCGTTGACGAAGTCATTGTCGCACTCTCCTGTGGACGTTTGAAAAGTGAAAATTTCGCGGCTACGGAAAACATCAAAAATCAAACGGTCACGGCGGATGAGATCGAGCGGGTCATGACCGCTGGTTATGAATATGCGACACGACAGAAAAAACATGTTCTGCATCTCAATCCAATCAGCTTCTCCCTCGATGACAATATGTCAATTCGCGATCCGGAAAACATGATCGGCAACCGTCTTTCGGTCGATATGCACTCCATCTCAGGTGATGAACTGCCAATTCAGAATGTCGTCCATGCCGTCGAGCGCTGCCATCTCAATGTTGTCGGACTGGTTGCAACTCCGTATGCCAGCGGACTGGCGGCGGTTACCGAGGATGAAGCCAATCTCGGAGTCACGTGCATCGATATCGGCCATGGTACGACGTCGGCGTCAATTTTCATGGAAAATCATCTGATCTACGTTGATGTCATCACGCTCGGTTCCCAGCAGGTTACCTTCGATATTGCCCGTAACCTGACAACACCGATCCATGAGGCGGAGCGGATCAAGGTACTTTTCGGCAGTGTTATGTCGGCGGAAAGCGACAATCACGAATTGATAACAGTTCCTATGGTCGGCGGCGATCAACTGGAAAATAGTGAACTTACCCGGGCTCAGCTTTCAACGCTGATCCGTCCCCGGTTCGAGGAAATGATCCGCGTTGTGTTTGATCGCATAGATCGCGGCGGCTTTGGCTGTTACACCGGAAATCAGGTGGTATTGACCGGCGGGGCGAGCCAGATACCAGGCCTCACGGAGCTTATTGGTCGGATGACCGGGCGGTCAGCACGAATAGGACGCCCCCGGCGAATTGCCGGCATGCCGGAACAGGCGGGTGGTCCGGAATATTCAGCCGCGGTTGGGAGCCTTCTCTACCCCTTCCAGCCGCACGTCACTCTGGGAAGCTGGGAAACCGGTTTTCTCTCCACTCCCGGCAAGGGGTATATTGCCCGTGTCGGGAACTGGCTGAAGGATAGTTTTTGATTCCGGAGTTCGACCGGATCGAGCTCATATGCAGCGTTCGAACAAGCGTATTTGTATCTGTGAGTTGAAACGACAACATGCGGGGTTCCCATGAGCACCAAACTTAATGTGCCGGATTTAACCGAATTGAAGCCGAAGATAAACGTTATTGGTGTTGGCGGTGCCGGTGGAAACGCCATCAATAATATGATGGCATCGGGACTGACGGGTGTTCAGTTCGTCGTCGCCAATACAGATGCCCAGGCTCTGTCAATGTCGAGTGCGGAACACCGCATCCAGATGGGTGTCAATCTGACCGAAGGCCTCGGCGCCGGGTCGCGTCCTGAAATCGGGGCAGCCGCGGCCGAGGAAGCCTATGATGAGATATCAGCGCAAGTTGCAGGCTCGCATATGGTGTTCGTTGCCGCCGGAATGGGCGGGGGAACCGGCACCGGCGCAGCGCCGGTCGTTGCTCGGGCAGCCCGGGAAAAAGGCATATTGACCGTTGGCGTGGTCACCAAGCCGTTTCAGTTCGAGGGTCAGCGTCGCATGGTTGCGGCTGAAGCCGGTATTCTGGAATTGAAGAAACACGTCGATACCTTGATCGTCATTCCCAATCAGAACCTGTTCCGCATAGCCAACGAAAAGACAACCTTTGCCGACGCCTTCAAACTAGCCGATGGTGTTCTCCACTCCGGGGTCAGTTGCATCACTGATCTGATAATCCGCGAGGGGCTGATCAATCTGGACTTTGCCGATGTCAAAGTCGTAATGAACGGTATGGGTACGGCGATGATGGGGACCGGACAGGCTTCCGGTGACCGAAGGGCTATCAAGGCGGCGGAAGAAGCAATCGCCAATCCGCTTCTCGACAACATTTCTCTGGCGCGAGCGCGGGGTGTTCTGATGTCCATCACCGGTGGCCAGAACCTCACCCTCTACGAGGTCGACGAAGCCGCGAGCCGCATCAAGGAAGAAATTGATGACGAGACGAATATCATCGTCGGGGCAACTTTTGACCAGGAACTGGAAAACGAGATCCGGGTTTCCATCGTGGCTGCCGGCATTGAAGTCTCGGAACCAGCCCAGGGACAGCAACAACCGGCGCGGGTGAACGCCCAGGAAACCGTGGGATTGAAGGCAAAACTCGAAAATATTTCGCAAAACACAGATTCTGACAAAGCTGCCGGGGATAAACAGGATACTTTGGCTGGCAATCGTGAGGATGAAAGCGCCTACTGGCAGTCTTCTGAAAACATCCGTGTGGAAAAACGACCGCCGCACCTGAAATCAGCGGAACTGCCACCGCCAATTCCCGATTCTTACGAATCCGATGAATTCATGAATTCTGATCTCGAAGGATCCGATCCGGCAACCCAATCCCGGGCCATGCCGGCGATTGACGAATTTCCTGTGGTTGCGCAAAAGGAACTGCGAGCAAGATTGCGGGAATCAACCCAACCTCACCCTGAAAATACCGTCAAAAAAGTTGGATTGTTTCAAAGAATCGCTGGAATGAGGCGAGCGAATCAGAAAAGTGATTCGTTTGAAAACAAGATAAATACCTCGAACGACGGTGTATCGGCTGATCCGACTCGTAAGAAGGTGGGGAGTTAGCAAAAATTAGTTGAACAAGCTGTTGATAATACCGGAAACGCAACTTCCATTTTTATGAAAATCAGATGTTGTTTACCATCTGTTTAAAACAATTAACAGGTCAAGATATCAAACATATAATATGCTGAATTTGTTGAATAAAATTCCTGCAATTTATTAACAAATTTGGAATTTTCGGAGGGTGCGCACGGGTCTCTTGGCTGCTTGTGGAAAAAATGTGGATAAACAAGTGCGGTTGACTTTGGGCTTATGGGGAAAAACAACGGTTTACGTAACAGATTGTAAGAAAGCGTGATTTGAAATTCATTGTTCGAGCAGAGTATGTTTCCCCCAGTTGTGTTGGACATTGTGGTAACGGCGTATCAAAAAAGGTGGGTGTAGCAGGTCTAGTTCTTAAAACTACAAAAAATCGAATATAGCCGACAAGGGGGCTCGGGACGAATTGTCCCGAAACTATAATAAACGGGGAACTCAAAGGACGGCACCAATATGGGCAAGGGGTTTATCGGGGCACGACAAACGACCCTTAAAGAAGAGATTGTTTTAGACGGCATTGGCGTACACAGCGGCGCTCCAGTCGCAGTCGTATTGAAGCCAGCGGCAGCCAATACCGGAATTCAATTTGTTCTTAAGCAAGACAATCAAATTGTCAGCGAAATCAAAGCTGACTATCAATCTATTTCGAATGTGACGCTATGCACGGTTCTGAGCGACGATCAGGGTCAGGCAATAGGCACAGTAGAGCATTTGATGGCTGCGCTGAGCGGCCTTTCAATTGACAATCTTGTCATCGAAATCGACGGATCCGAAGTTCCGATCATGGATGGGAGCGCGGCACCTTTCGTCAGCGCCATCGACGAGGTCGGTATTGACGAACTGGAAGCGCCAAGGCGGTTCATGAAAGTTCTGAAGCCGATTCGAGTTGAGGAGAACGGCAGCTGGGCTGAACTGAAGCCTCATAACGGCTTCAGTGTCGAGGTTGAGATAGAATTTCCCACACCGGTGATCGGCAAACAGACTTATTCGTTTGACATGAATCCGGGTGTATTCCGTCGCGAACTCGCTGGCGCGCGGACTTTCGGATTTATGCATGATGTGGAACGCCTATGGGCCTCTGGCCGGGCTCTTGGTGCATCACTGGAGAACACGATTGCTATCGGCGACGACAAAGTCATTAATCCCGAAGGTTTGAGATTTGACGATGAATTCGTTCGCCACAAAACGCTTGATGCTCTCGGTGATCTATCTTTAGCAGGCGCTCCGATTTTGGGTAGCTATCGTTCTTCCAGGGGCGGTCACCGACTGAATGCCATGGCGTTAAACACTTTATTTTCCGATCCCGACGCCTGGACTGTCGTTGAAGCGCCCAGAGTCCGGGATGTGGTTCATGCGGAACCAAATTTTGGCATGGCTGTCGCTAACTACGCGGCCGACCGGACTTGATCAAGCGGATTCCCGGGCCTTGGAATCAATTTCGAATTGAAGCTGGAAGTAATCGGCCGGGGAGCAAAACAGCTCCTGCGGTCGGTATTTTCATGGAAGCGTCAAGAAACTCAACGGTGTGTTTGATTTCCTGTTTGCCAGATCTCTGGGATGGATTTGATCCTGCGATAATCCTGAATAAGTCGCGAATTCAATTGAAATAATTTGATTTAAAGCACAAAATCTCCATATTCTTTCGGTTAGTTGGCGTCCAACAAGTTCTGAAGTGATATCCGCGATAGCCTTGGGGCAGATTGCATGGTGATAGGACAAAAACTGTCAGAGTCCTGTCAGGAAATTTGTAAGACACTTACAGCGCTGGACGCCGGACTGAAGTCCAAGCCGGTCGATTAAGAATACGAGAACCAAGAGATCGGATCTGAGAAGGGTGCACAAAATAATGACTTTGGATCTGCAGAGACAAGACAAGCCCCTCATGAAGCACAAGGCCGTTCGAAAAGTCGTTGTAACTCGAATTGTCGCTCTTGGCATTCTGAGCTGCTTTTTGGTCGGATGTTCAGGAGCGCCAAGTCTGCCCAAGCTGCCAAAGCTGTCCAATCCTTTTAAAGCTAAGCCAACATCGGCCTCGGGAGAAGAAATTCCCGCGGACAAGATTTACAATTCCGCCGATGCACTTCTATCTAAAGGCAAGTTTCAGGATGCGGCTACCCAGTTCGAGGAAGTGGATAGGAAATATCCTTATTCACCCTTCGCGAGAAGATCGATTGTGATGTCCGCTTATTCTCATTACAAGGCCAAGCAATATCCGGAAGCGGTTCAGGCTGCGACGCGTTATACAACCCTTCATCCAGGGACCAAGGAAACACCGCTGGCTTATCATATCATTGCCATGTCTCATTACGACCAGATTACGAGTGCTCAGCGGGATCAGACTCAAACACGCCGGGCTCTGCAAGCGATGGAAACTCTCACGCTCAGATATCCGGAATCGAGCTATGCCAAGCAGGTCAACAACAAAATCCGGATTACTCGGGATATGCTGGCGGCAAATGAAATGACTGTTGGGCGTTTCTATTTGAAAAAGAACAACCACATCGCAGCAATCAATCGGTTCAAGATCGTGGTTCAGAAATATCAGAATACGGCCCATGTTGAGGAGGCCCTGGCGCGCCTGACGGAATCCTATATGGCCCTGGGGGTTGTCAACGAAGCGCAGACAGCGGCTGCCGTGCTCGGGCATAATTTCCCTGACAGCCAGTGGTACAAGGATTCCTATGTACTACTCCAGTCCGACGGTTTAGCGCCACGGGAAGACAGCGGCTCCTGGATAAGCAAAACCTGGAGCAAAGCCTTTTCTGGATTGAAGAAACCATCCTGATCAGTTCCCGCGCAACCCATCAATAGCTCCCTGTTCATCAATAGCTCCCTGTTTATCAAGAGAACGGACAACCGGCACCGCCTGAATTGTCAGAAACCGGTTAGACCTCACTCTCCCTGAGCCAAATTGCTCTCAGGGGTTTCCGTCTACCACGCTTTTGGATTTCCAAAATCATCTCACCCAATTTTTTGCTGTCTCTCGGCTGAAAAGTCATTATCTTTGATCCACAAGATCAGTGATTTGAGAAAGGCACAGCATGGCTAGAGATCTTTCGCACAAGGCGGTTGACAAGCTCGGTCGTGACGATGCGGAACAGGAACTGGAGCGACTGGCGGCTGAAATTCGCCAGCATGATGAACACTACTATAGCAAAGACGATCCGGTCGTTTCCGATGCAGCGTATGATAGCCTCCGTCGCCGCAATGAGCAGATCGAAGCGCGTTTCCCCGAGCTTGTGCGTCCGGACAGTCCGAGCCTGCGGGTTGGGGCCGAGCCCGCGCAGCAGTTCGGGAAAATCGTCCACTCCGTTCCCATGCTATCCCTCGCAAATGCATTTGATGACAATGATGTCGCTGAATTCGCAAAACGAGTGCGCCGGTTTCTTGGGCTGGAAGAAAATGATGAACTGGACATGACGGCGGAACCGAAGATCGACGGACTCTCTATATCTCTGAGATATGAAAAGGGAAATCTGGTTTACGGTGCCACCCGCGGAGATGGTCTCGAGGGCGAAGACGTAACCACAAATATCCGTACAATCCGGGAGATACCCGACAAGATCTCGGCTAAGAAAATTTCCGACATTCTGGAAATTCGCGGTGAAGTCTATATGGGACACCGGGACTTCGAAAAACTTAACCGCGAGCAGGAAAAAGCTGGCGGCAAAGTGTTTGCAAATCCCCGCAATTCGGCAGCTGGGTCACTGCGGCAACTAGATTCTTCTATCACAGCCAGGCGTCCGCTTAAATTTTTCGCCTATTCCTGGGGCGAAGTTTCGGGACTTGAATTCGACACCCATTACAAGGTTCTGGAGGCCATGAAAAACTGGGGGTTCCCGGTCAATCCTCTGACCAGCCTTTGCCCGACTGTGGAGGCGCTTCTCGCTGCCTATCATGACATTGAAGAGGTCCGACCCACTCTCGACTATGACATTGACGGCGTTGTTTATAAGGTCAACCGCCTGGATTTGCAGGAGCGTCTGGGATTTGTGTCCCGGGCGCCGCGATGGGCGATTGCGCATAAATTCGCCGCGGAGAAAGCCATAACAATCGTCCGGGATATCGATATACAGGTCGGCCGTACAGGCGCATTGACTCCGGTGGCCAAGTTGGAACCGGTCACGGTTGGAGGAGTCGTCGTGCAAAATGCAACCCTGCACAATGAAGATGAAATCACGCGCAAGGATGTCCGCGTTGGTGATACGGTGACTGTGCAGCGCGCCGGAGATGTTATTCCGCAGGTCGTTAATGTCATTGGTGAAAAAAGACCCAAAGGGTCGAAGCCTTTCAAATTTCCAGACAAGTGTCCCATTTGCGGCAGCAAGGCGGTGCGGGAAGAAAATCCCAATACCGGTAAACTGGATGCGGTTCGCCGATGTACAGGCGGCCTTATCTGCCCGGCCCAGGCGGTCGAACGACTTAAGCATTTCGTATCACGCCGGGCCGTCGATATAGAAGGCCTGGGGAGCAAACAGATAGAAGCCTTCTACCAGCAGGGCCGGATTATGAACCCGGCCGACATCTATACGCTCGCCCGGCGGGATGAAAGAAGTAGCGATAAAATTGAAAACCTGGATGGCTGGGGAGCTCTCTCCGTCAAGAATTTGTTCGAGGCTATCGAGGCAAGACGGACCATCGGTCTGGATCGCCTGATCTACGCACTTGGTATACGCCATGTCGGTGAAACGACGGGGCGCACCCTTGCCAAGAACTACGGTCTTATGGAAACATTTCTGCAGGCCATGAAGGCAGCACGGGATGAAGACAGCGAAGCCTATCACGAATTAGAGAATATCGATGGCATCGGCGGGACCGTGGCCAATGCACTGGTCGCCTTTTTTGCCGAATCCCACAATGTTGTGGCGGTCGAAGAACTTCTGAAAGAGATCAGTGTCACGGATTTTATCTTTGAGGAATCGACATCTCCCCTCGCCGGCAAGACCGTGGTCTTCACGGGCAGTCTTGAAAAACTGACGCGAACAGAAGCGAAGGCACAGGCGGAACGATTGGGAGCGAAAGTCGCAGGCTCGGTTTCCAAGAAAACGGATTACTTAGTCGCCGGGCCCGGTGCCGGATCAAAACTGAAAAAGGCGCAGGAACTGGGGCTCGAAATTCTGAGCGAGGAAGACTGGCTCGCGCGGGTTCAGGAAAGCTGACGGGGATAGCCCGTAAATAAACTCGAACAGGTGCAAAGCGCGACAGCGGAGTCTCCAGTTATGACGGCTATGTCAAATGGTCCGGGTTGCCTTTTTCAGCCATTCCTTTTCTTCACCCTCGAGATGCGGTGAGAGTTTTCGCTGTACTTCTTTGTGATAGGCATTGAGCCAATCCGTCTCTTCGTCCGAAAGCAGGGTCTTGTCCACAAGGTTCAGATCAATGGGTGCGAGGGAAAGGGTTTCAAATCCCAGGAGATCGCGATCACCGTTTCTCGGTGTCGGAATTTCTTTGACCAGAATCAGGTTTTCAATTCGAATTCCGTATTTGCCGACCCGATAATAGCCGGGCTCGTTGGAAAGGATCATACCCGGCTTCAGTATCTGCGCCGACAGTCGCGATATGGACGGGGGTCCTTCATGAACCGATAGATAACTACCGACCCCGTGGCCGGTTCCGTGGTCATAGTCGAGCCCGTGAGCCCAGAGCGCGACCCTGGCCAGGGGGTCGAGGTCCTGGCCGCGCGTGCCAACGGGAAACTTGGCCCGGTCAATGGCTATATGTCCCTTGAGGACGAGGGTGAAATGTCTGGCCATCGCAGCGGTGGGCTGACCAATGGCGACTGTTCGCGTTATGTCCGTGGTGCCATCGAGATATTGCCCCCCCGAGTCGATAAGGTATAGCGAACCTCTCTTCAGTTTTCGTACACTGTCCCGGGTGACCCGGTAATGAATGATAGCCCCGTTGGGGCCGGCGCCTGAAATGGAATCGAAACTGATGTCCCTGAGCTTACCGGTTTCCGCTCGAAATTCCTCAAGCCGGGCTGCTGCCCCGATTTCATCGATATTGTCGGTTTGGGTTGCCGTATCGATCCAGCTCAGAAATCGCGTCACTGCGACGCCATCCCGGATATGAGCTGCACGCGCACCCTCGATTTCGATCGAATTTTTCACGGACCGGGGCAGGGCACAGGGATCCCTCATTTCGACGATCTCAGCGCCATATGACTGCAGCAAACCGTGAAAGTAGGTCGGCGTGCGCTCGATATCCAATTGTACGCGCGGGTTCTTGGACGCCAGCGCCTTTAGATTGTCATTCAATTCTTCCGGTGTTCTCAGGCGCGCCGTCTTCTTCAGCATATTCACTGACGCTGCCGACAGTTTGTCCGGATGGATGAATAGGTCCGGCTTCTTGCGCGCGTGCAGGATAGCATGACCGAGAACAACCGGTGTGTGGGATACGTCACTGCCCCGTATATTAAACAACCAGGCGATTGATTCCGGGCTCGCAATCAGAACCGCATCGACTTTGTTTTCCCGCAGTTTGTTCTGCAGCTCTGAAATCTTATCTTCGGCCTTCCGACCCGCATACTTTAGAGGATGGATTTGCACCGGACCCGTGGGTGCGGCCGGCCGATCCTTCCAAAGCCTGTCGATGGGATTGTGGCGCACCGGCTTTAACGCGATACCCTTTTCGCTCAGTGCCTTTTGCAAATCTCGAATCTGGCGCACTGTGTGAAGGTTTGGGTCGTAAGCCACGCTGTCACCGCCCTTCAGAGTTTCGGTCAGCCAGTCCCTTGTTTTGTTCTGGGGGATCTGCCGAATATCGAGAAGCTCGGTGTTGACCTGTTCCGCAGCCTGGGTGGTATAGCGGCCATCTACGAACAGTGCGGATTGTCTGATGCCTACAATTGCCATTCCCGCAGAGCCGGAAAATCCCGTCAGCCAGCGCAATCGTTCCGCCGAAGGAGGAACGAATTCGTTGAGATATTCATCGCCCCTGGGCACCAGAAAAGCGTTCACCCCAAGTTCCCCGAGGCGGTCTCTTAAGGCAATCAGGTTTTTCCCTTCATTGTCGGTGGAAGGGTAAGAGTCGAACTTCTGAAACATAATAATTTCTTAAACAAGCGAGTTGACGGTTGCAACTGTTTCCAATTCTTTATTCTAATCAATAAGTTATTTGCCGCGCCAAGGCATGCACTTGATGCATGGCTGAATTGCGCCCCGGCATCTGCCTAAATCTCCTGAAAGTCCCTAGCTCTAGTGCAATCGAAACGGAATTCGCTACCCCGCGATCGGGGACAATTGGAATTCCCTGAAACCTAGGAGGCTTTGATATGTCTACCACGACTTACATTCCAAGCGGAACGCAACCAAAGCCGCATAAGAAAAAAGGTGTGTTCACACGCTTTTTTGAGCGCGTAATGGAAGCACAGCTCAGGGTCGGAGAGCGCAAGGCCGCAGAATATTTCCGCACCTTGTCCGATTCTCATCTCCAGGAACTCGGGTTTACAACCGCTGAAATTCGGAATATCCGCCGCGGAAAATCCATCTCAGCCGGTCTCTAGTTCTGGTCCCTGCGAAAGCATATACCTGACCGATTCCCGGCAAATGCTTGAACCGATGTTCGCAAACCAGCCTGTATAGTAATCAGGTTGTTGGGGAACCTTTTGGTCAGGCGTTTTTTGGCAGCCGTCTTTTCGTCAGTATGAGTGTCGTCCAGCCCTCGTTTCGCAAGCGCGTTACGAGGGCTGTGTCGTAATTGCTGTAGTGAATCTGAACCCGGTCCGCCTGATGATGAAGCAGGCCCGATAGAATAAGCGTGCCGCCTGGCGCGAGCTTCCCTGTCACTTCTGCGGCCATGGCCAAAAGAGGCCCCAGCAGGATATTGGCTAATATGAGGTCGAAGGACCGATGCCCCTGCACGGCTGGATGGGCGGTACCGGCAGTGCAGTAAAAACGGATGGCTGGCGCCACACCGTTTAACCGGGCATTCTGTCTGGCAACGGCAATCGCGACATCATCTATATCCGTGGCAATGACGGATTGGGGTCGGCAGGATTTCGCGGCACTGATTGCCAGGATGCCGCTACCTGTGCCGAGATCAAGAATGCGGTGCGGTTGTGTTCGCTTCAATACCCGATCCAAGGCCATCAAACAGCCTCTCGTGGTCCCGTGACGGGCCGTGCCGAACGCCTGACCCGCATCGATCTCGACGCTGGTGCGACTGGCCGCAACTTGACCGCGATAGTGACTGTTATGAACGAGGTAGCGGCCACATCTCACGGGTGGTTGGTCTTCCTGGACCCGGGCCGTCCAGTCTATAGGTGCGATCTCGGTTATCGTAGGATTGAGTGCTTCTAGTTCCCCCGGTTGAAGTTCACCCTGCAATAGGTCCCGCATTGCCCTGAGATCGGGAGGTGAAAGAAAATAGATTTCGACAACCCAGTCCCCGTCGGAACTTTCAAAACATGCCTGCGCCGGGGGTTCGGCAAGATCCGCGAACAACGCCTCCAGGTTTTCATTGATCTCGATTGCCCGGGTTCTCTCGGCAGTCAGGGACAGTTTGTAGGTTGGATGCATGGATTTTAATTTACTGATGACGTGCCCAGGTTCCAGCGAAACAGACTAGGCCGATTCCGGTTTCACAACCTGCAGGTCCCCTGAATCACTGCGCTCCCGGATACAATTGACCCATTTGTTCTCCAATATAGCGATGGCTTCCCGGGGTCGGATAACCGACAGCACCTCGTCCGTGTCCTGGATAACAAGACCATCCCGATCGAGACGCGACAGGGCATCGTCGATGTCATAGTCCACGTAAACGTCAAATTCCGATTTGATATAGGATTCTATCGCGCGCTTGGCCATGAATAACTGCCCTTTGGGAACATCGTACTGGCAGAGATAGGTATACAGGAGCAGGTCCTCCTTGATATCTTCCTCTTCTGCGCGATCGGAGAGCAGGGTCAGGACTCCGCGATTATTGGCAAGATTGTGGAAGTAGAGATTTTGCGCAAGCACCATCATGTACACATTGCGCTGATTGAAAAACTTCATCACCTGGCGAAAAATGACGCCGATCAGGCCCGCCAGGGCGCCAGCCAGAGCAACGGGATTTGTCGCAGCCAGAACTTTCGTTGCCGTCCCCATGACACTGGCGACCGTGCCGCCACCGGCAGTGAGGCCCAGGCGAACTTTGTCAAACAGGCGAAACTCAACTTCCGTGTTGGGGAACAGCATTTCAAGGTCCGACTGATTGATATTTTTGAACAGCTTCAGGTACACATGGTCAGATGTGGCGTCTTCGGGCAGGTTTCGACGCTTCTTCTTTAAAATAGAATGAGCCTTTTCCTGGGTACAGGATTCCGCACGCATGATCTCTTCGATACGAATCGAGTGGGGTTTCAGCTTTATCAGCAGGAATAGTCTCTGAAAAATGGGTTCAACCGTTTCACTCTTCCGCAGATAAAGCCAGCGCCAGTCACGCTTCTGATAAACCCGGGTTGAAGACCCGCGGCTGAAGAGCAGCAATTCATCGAACTCGTCGAGGTCGACTTTCAGTTTCAACCCGTAAGGGGACTGCGCTTCGAAATAAGCATTGATATCCGCTTCGGTAATTTCCTGGTAGTTGGCCTGAATGACGATGGATTTGAGGTAATCAACCAGCCGCTGGCGCTTTTCATCCATTTGCTGACGGGAGTAATTCAGAACCTGGACCGTGTCGCGGTCCGGACTGAAGGGCAGATAGGCTTCCTTGAGCTTGAAGAGTTGCTCCGTATAGGACTGATGGCGCCAGGCCGCGAGATAGTTCAGCAAATATTTGATGTCGTCAAATTCTTCTGCGGGCCAGTTTTCCTGGCGATGTACCCGGTCGATGACCGCAAAGCGGCTGACCGGGATGAAACGCTCTTTCTGAATCTGCGTCGCTTCATCTGCGGTCCCATGGTCGGCTGAATCGTTGTCCGCAGGTTCATGCCGTGGGGCAACAGGTTCGGATTTGTCGAGAGTGTCGATGGGTACTGACTCGTTCATGGGATTTAACTCGTATGACTGCAAATGCGAACTCATCTTTAACCGGTGCTGCCACAGTTTCCGACGGCAATATACCGGTGCAATATCCTGTTGGTGCTACCATAAAAAGTTGATTGAGACTATGGCGCGGCAACAAGTTTCAGACTTAATCTAGAACCATTACCGGGATTAAGGTCCATGGCCTGTGCCTGTCTCAATCAGTGCCGCTCAACAAATGTGTCCAGCACCTTTTTCTGACCGGCCTTCTCAAACTCGACTGTCAGCTTGTTGCCATCAATAAATGAAATTCGTCCATAGCCGAATTTTTGATGAAAAATTCGCTCGTCAAGTTCAAAACTTGACTTCGCTCCGGTGCTCGACGCGACTAGTTCTCCTTCGATGGTTTTCGGAGTTTTCTTGGCGTGGGGTGTGGACTGCCAGCTTTTTTGCGCCCGCTTCCATCCCGGCGTGTCGTAGGCCGCATCAAACGCGTCTTCGTAGGTATTGAAACGGCTGGGTCCCATCCCGGCGTAACTCTCGGCCTCATCATCGATTTCGATATGCGCTTCCGGCAGTTCATCGATGAATCGCGACGGTATTGCCGTTTGCCACAGGGCGTGAATGCGACGGTTCTGGGCAAAGCTGATCATCGCCCGTTTTTTTGCTCGTGTAATCCCTACATAGGCAAGCCGGCGTTCTTCTTCCAGCCCGGCCTTCCCCGCTTCATCCAGGTGACGCTGATGCGGGAACAGCCCTTCTTCCCATCCCGGCAGAAAGACGCTTTCAAACTCTAGCCCCTTGGCCGCATGCAGGGTCATCAGGTTGACTTTCTCACCCCCGTCCTGGCTCTCGGTATCCATAACCAGGGAAACGTGCTCCAGGAATCCCGCCATGTTTTCAAAGTCACCCATGAAGCGCACGAGTTCCTTCAGGTTCTCCAGCCGGGAATGAGCCTGCACCGATTTGTCCGCCTGCCACATTGCCGTATACCCGGATTCATCCAGAATTTGCTCCGCCAGTTCCGTATGCGGTATCGATTCGACAATTCCCCGCCAACGGTCAAAGCTGGCGACCACATTTCGTACCTGGCCGCGGGCCCGGGGTTTCAGTTCTTCCGTTTCGACAATTTCCCGGGCCGCTTGCATCAGCGAAATGCCCCGTGATTTGGCATGGTTGTGGAGGAATTTGACGGTGACCTGACCGATGCCGCGTTTCGGCGTATTGATGATGCGCTCGAACTTGAGATCGTTGGCGCCGTTCATGGTTACTTCAAAGTAGGCGATGGCGTCCTTGATTTCCTGACGCTCGTAAAAGCGCGGACCGCCGATTACCCGATAATCGATTCCCAATGTCAGGAAACGGTCCTCGAAGACCCGCATCTGGAAACTTGCGCGCACCAGGATGGCAATTTCGTCGAGGGAATGTTTGTCCCGCTGCAACTGCTCGATTTCCTCGCCGACCATGCGCGCTTCTTCCTCGTCATCCCAGACGCCCTTAAGCCGCACTTTTTCGCCTTCTTCTCCTTCGCTGTGCAGGGTTTTGCCGAGCCGCCCTTCATTGTGGGCAATGAGTCCCGAAGCGGCGGCCAGGATATTCGCTGTCGACCGGTAGTTGCGTTCCAGCCGGATCACTTTGGCGCCGGGGAAGTCATTTTCAAAACGGAGAATGTTGTCAACCTCGGCACCGCGCCAACCATAAATGGACTGGTCGTCGTCACCGACTCAGCAAATGTTTCCGGATCCCTGGGCCAACAGCCGCAGCCACAGATATTGCGCGACATTGGTGTCCTGGTACTCGTCCACCATGATGTAAGAAAAGCGGTCGTGATATTCCTTGAGGACATCCGCCGCCATCTGAAAAAGCCGCAGGCATTCAAGCAACAGATCGCCAAAGTCGGCGGCGTTAAGTTCTTTCAGTCGCTGCTGGTAAGCCCGGTAGAGGTCGCCCCCTCGTCCATTGGCGTAGACGAAGGCCTCCCCGTCCCGGACCTTGTCGGGAACGATGCCGCGGTTTTTCCAGCCATCGATCAGATTGGCAAGCTGACGGGCCGGCCAGCGTTTTTCATCGATGTTCTCAGCCGCGATGAGTTGCTTCAACAGACGGATCTGGTCATCGGTATCAAGAATGGTGAAATTGGATTTGAGATCCACGAGTTCCGCGTGACGACGCAGAATTTTTACGCCGATGGAATGAAAGGTTCCGAGCCAGGGCATACCCTCAACCACACCGCCGGTCAGTAGTCCGACCCGCTCCTTCATTTCTCTTGCCGCCTTGTTGGTGAAGGTCACCGCCAGAATGCGCTGCGGATGGGCCCGGCGCGTCCCGAGCAAGTGGGCAATTCGGGTCGTCAGCACACGTGTTTTGCCTGTGCCGGCACCGGCCAGCACCAGCACTGGGCCGTCAAGAGCTTCCACAGCCTGCAATTGTTCCGGGTTCAGACCCTCAAGATAGGGGAGACGCGGGGCAGCGCGTTCGGACAGGGATCGGGCAGGCTCGGTCAGAATTTTTTCAACCAATTCAGATGGTTGCCTCTGGATTATTGATCAATAGACACTTTATTCTATCACGGAGTTTCTATGATTCGGCAATCTTTTTGCCGTTCGTTCAGATGTTCCGTGCAGGAATTGCCCATGGAGTGGGGCTAATTCGGACCAGTAAAGCCTAAACATTGATTTGCCTGTGTTTTTTAGTGGTGTTCTTCCACATGAACTTCAATAAGAGCTTTGTTCATGGCCTCTAGAGCGGCCCAGTGATCGGCCCAGCCGATTAGTCTGCTCTCGTCTTCGCTCTCCACCACCGGCAGCCGATGATCGCCGGTGGAATCGAATTTCCTGAGGGTCAGTTCCAGTGTATCGGAAAGTTTCAATGTGTTTTCCGGGTTGGCGGTATGTAACTCCCGCTCAATTTCACTGGGAGTCAGTTCCGTGAAGAAATCCCGCACATGAATTGAGCGCACGATCTGCTTGTGCTGGCCATCCTTCAGGAACAGGCCGCGCATGGAGAGCTGCCAGAGGAAAAAGCTCTGTCCAAGAATGGCCTGGCTGAATCCGGTTGAGATAGAAACCGCGAGCAGGAGAGCAATGGTGATCTCATAGCCGCCCGTGAGTTCAAAAACCATCACCGTGGTCGAGAACGGGGCTCCGAGCACCGCTGCCGCCACGGCCCCCATCCCGATCATCGCGTACAAACCTTCACTTGAGGCGATTTCGGGAAAAGCCTTGGCGGCGATAAGGCCGAAAGCACCTCCGGCCATGGCCCCGAGGAAAAGTGTCGGCGAGAAAATCCCGCCTCCGAACCGACTTGCCAGGGAGATTGACGTTGCCGCAGTTTTCACGACAAGCAGGGCCAGCAGCAGTTCGAGGGATAGTTGCTGGTTGAGGGCCGCATCCGTGGTGTCATAACCAACCCCAAGAATCTGGGGGAAAAAGACAGCGATGGCACCGATCATCAGACCACCAATCACCGGCCTTATCCAGATAGGCATCGAAAAATTATGGGCGACCCGGTCGGTGGTGATCAGCGACAGCTGGAAAAGTATCGCCACCGCCGCGCAGGTGAGCCCGAGGAGGGCAAAGGCCGGGAATTCCCAGAATGAGGTAATGGAATAATCCGGTACAATAAATGCCGGGAAACTGCCGAGATGAATGCGAACGATCACCGTGCCGGCAACGCTGGCAATGACAATCGGTACGAAAGCGCTTATCGCATAGTGGGTCAGGATCACTTCATGGGCAAATAGTACACCGGCGATGGGGGCATTGAACGAAGCCGACACCGCCGCTGCAACCCCGCAGGCGAGCAGAGTCCGCCGGGCGCTTTTCGGCAGTGTAAACTGGTCCTCAAGATAAGAGGCAATGGTGGCTCCGAGATGGACGACAGGTCCTTCCCGTCCGGTACTTGCCCCGAAGCCCAGGGATACAGCTGATACCAGAGCCGACCCCAGCCCCGCGCGCACGGGAATTTTGCAGCCCTTGATGGCCCGGGCCTCGATGACATCCGCAACCCCCAATGCGCGTCTGTTGGGAAGGACCCATTGCAGTAATATGCCGACAACAAGTCCGCCGAAAGCCGGCGTAAGCAGGATGATGAGCATGGACGTTTCCGCTGCTGCGGTCCACACCCGTTCAGTCATGGTGCCGAGCCAGGGGAGTTGCAGAACTCCGATGAGCAGGCGAAAGAGAAGTGCGAAGTAAGCGACAAATATGCCGATGATCAGGGCCAGCAGCCAGACCAGGGGCTGGCGTTCATCGAAAAACACCTGCATATTGGGTCCGCTGCGTTCCTGGATGACATTGATCGCGAGGGAAACTGCATTGCGGAAACCGTGGATTGTATCCCGCAGCAGGCACTGGAAATGGACGGCAGCCCGTTGGCGGGATTTGGCAAAATTTCTGTTCGGGCGGGGCGGTTTATTGAGCATTTCGCACTAACATAACAGGTCGGTATTCCACGGTAATTGAATGCATGGAGTCATTTCGACGCCACAATAATACGGTTTGGTCGTTTGACATCTACTCCTGTAACAATTAACGAAATTTGAAGGTTAACGACATCCCTCTTTGGTCGGGTTGTTGAGTACAATTGTCATTATGATATTTTTCTGGTCCCACGACCATTACATGGATTACAAATCTTGTATTGCGGGTAATCGTGCAAATCAATTTTGGTTGCCCTGTATTAAACAACGAACTCCCAATCCTGATTGACGGAACTTATCTGTTATTCGGGGTCGAATTGACGATACAGAGACTTGCAGAGATCGGTGCTTTACAATTGTACAGCTATCTTTGGTGAACTTTATTTGGTGAACTATAAATGACAGGGATCATAGAAGAAACGGCAGACAACGGGATTTCCAGCCGCCATAAGACAACAATCGCCGTCCTCAAGCAGAAATTCTCCGATCGTGTCCATACCGGGATGAGCGCCCGCGAGCAGCATGGACACACCACCACCTGGATTGAGAACCAACCCCCGGATGCGGTTATTATTCCGAACACCACCGAGGAAGTCGCTGAAATCGTCAATATTTGCCGGGAATACAAAACTCCGGTCATTGCCTTCGGAACGGGTACGTCCCTTGAGGGACATTTGAATGCTCCTTTTGGTGGTGTTTGTGTGGATTTTTCTAACATGAAGAAAGTTTTGTCCGTCAATACGGATGATCTTGACTGCACGGTAGAAGCCGGTGTGACGCGCAAGGAGCTGAATACATATTTGAGGGACACGGGCCTCTTCTTTACCGTCGATCCCGGCGCTGATGCCTCCCTCGGGGGCATGGCCGCGACCCGGGCGTCCGGCACCAATGCGGTGCGCTATGGAACCATGAGCGATGTGGTCATCAATGTTACAGCCGTTCTGGCCGATGGCTCCATTGTCCGTACCGGCAGCCGGGCACGTAAGACGTCGGCGGGCTACGATCTGACCCATCTCCTGATCGGTTCCGAGGGTACTCTCGGCATAATCACTGAACTGACGCTTCGTCTTCAGGGGATTCCGGAATCCATTCTTTCCGCCGTCTGTTCCTTCGATACACTGAAAGGGGCCTGCCAGACAGTCATCGAGGCTACTCAGATGGGACTGAAACCGGCGCGTATCGAGCTGCTCGATCCCTTGCAGATCCGAGCCTGCAATGCCTATTCAAACTTGACGCTGGCGGAAAAACCAACTCTGTTTCTCGAATTCCACGGCACGGGCAAGGGAAGCCGCGAAGAAGCGGAACTGTTTGCCGAAATTGCCGCAGCCAACGGTGGCGGCGACTACGAGTGGGCACAGGATCTGGAAGATCGCAACCGGCTCTGGCAGGCGCGCCACGATGCCTACTGGGCAGCACGTGCCCTTATTCCCGGAGCCGATTGTTGTTCCGGCGATGTCTGTGTCCCCATTTCCCGCCTGACGGAATGTGTCGAAGAAACTCGTTTAGATATAGAAAATAGTGGAATTGTAGCGACTATTGTCGGTCACGTGGGAGATGGAAATTTCCATGTTCTACCGCTGTTTGACGCCAAATATACCGGGGAACTCGAAGCGGTTCAGAACCTATTTGACAGAATGGTCACCCGGGCCCAGTCTATGGAAGGGACCTGTACCGGTGAACACGGTGTCGGGAGTGGAAAAACAAAATATTTACGGGCGGAATATGGTGCTGGCGTCGAAATTATGCGATCCATAAAGCAGGCCCTCGATCCTGACAACATACTCAACCCGGGAAAAATATTTGAATCCAGTCCCGGGGCATAAATCGGCCAAAATTTTTCGGGATAGAAGTTTGATTGCAGAGGATTCCAATACACCTGTTCGCTACCCGAATCTGGCGATCTATTCGAACCATCTATCTGAAATAATGAATAGAATAGACCGCGAAACTGGAGCCTGATCTTGAACTCTGTGTTGTTAACAATAGGTAGTCTGCTTATTCTCGCATTCAGTATACTGTTTGCAGCTCCTTATATAGTCGATTTCAATGATTATCGGCATGTGTTCGAGGCACAGGCTTCAAAACTGATGGGTCGTGACGTCAAAGTCGCGGGTCAGGTCAATTTGAGATTTCTGCCTGCGCCTTTTGTTCGCTTTGAGAGTGTCAGCATTGCCGGAGACGACAGTGTCGATCGTACACCTTTGATCGAGGCCGATAATTTCACGATCTGGCTGGCTCTTCCGCCCCTGTTGCGCGGCACCGTGGAAGCCAGGGAGGTCGAGATATCGCAGCCGCGCCTGAACATCCAGGTTCATGAGGACGGTGGCGGCAACTGGGAAGGCATTGGAAATCTCAGTGCCGAACTCGCTTACATGCCTAGGGATGTCGCGCTTGATGCGGTGCGGATTACCGGCGGTGAAATTATTGTACGCCAGAACGGTCAGGAACCGGCGCTGGGCCTGACCCAGGTCAACGGCGTACTTGCGGCCAATTCGCTGCGCGGTCCATACAAGTTCAGTGGTACATTTCAATCGCAAGATGAGGCTTATGAAATCCGCGTGTCGACAAGCCGCCAGGACGACACGAATCCGATGATCATCAAATCGACGATGAGTACCGGCAAACGCGGTGCAACCTACAAATTCGACGGCCGTGTCACCGATCTCGCTGCCCGCCCACGCCTGTTCGGTGCACTTTCGGCATCCCTTCGTCTTGACCAGGTGATCGAATTTACCCCAACCGCAGAGCCGGCGTCGAAACAAGCACCGCCACAAAATCTCGAGGTCGGTGCCGATATAGAAATTCTGCTAAATCGCGTACAGCTGAATAATCTTCGTGCGACGTTTGAAAGTCAGAACCGGCCTCAGGTCATCGAAGGCAACATTGGGGCGGATTTCTTTGATGGCTTTAAGCTATCCGGTCAGCTGAGTTCAAAATGGATGGATTTTGACCAGATTCTCGGAGGCTCAGATTCGGGCCGAGTGTCACCGCAGCAGGTATCCCGCCTGTTTGTCAGGGAACTCGGGCGTTTCTACAACGGTGTCGATGGTGGCGATCTCAGACTATCCATCGGTCAGGCAAGCATCGGTCGGGAATTTTTGAGCAATCTGCAGTTTCAACTCTCCAAGTCCACTGATACCCGGGATCGCGTCGAAGTTTCGGCGCAGTTGCCAGGGGGTAATTTTGCAAGCCTCCAGGGTGATATTGACGTTGGTTCCGACGTGATTGGTTTTCAGGGGTTGATGTCGGTTAAAGGAGAAAATCTGCCGCTCCTCACTCAGTGGCTATTTTCGGAGACCGATGATCAGAACCGGGTCAGCTCAGCATTCTACACTCTGGGTGCCAATGTTGTGTTGTCCCAGGACAAGTTTTCTGTATCGGAATTGCGTGGAGAAGTATCCGGATCGGCGCTGACCGGGTCTCTGGATTTGGAATTCAAGGATGTGCCGCAACTGACTTTTTCACTGGACAGCGACCGGGTTGACCTTCGCAACATTGTAACTGGTACGCCGCATGTGGGGCAGATAACCGATTTACTGAAATTTGTAGGATCACCAAAATCGCCTGTCGCGGCGGCAGACAAGACCGGAAAACCTGAGGGTTCCGGAATGTCGTCAGCCACGCAGAATTCCTCTTCTGAAGGCTCAGCAGGTCAAAACCAGGCTCTGCAGGCAGGCGGTGGGCAGCCAGGATCAGTGGCGCGCCTGTTTCGTCGATTTAACGGTCGGGTGAATGTTCGTATCGGACAGCTTGCCTTGCCGGAATCCAATATTCGGGATCTCCGGGTCAAGGCCGAGGTGGACAAGGAAAGACTGCAGATTTCAACCCTCGATTTTCGCACAGATCAGGGTGCCCGACTGGTAATGAATGGCGCTTTTTCAGAGCTTGACCGTTCCCCCCGGGGAGAAATCGACCTGCTGATGGAGGGTGAAAATGGTAAGGCCATCGCCCAAGTTCTGAATCTGCTGAACTTTCAACAAACCGAAATTCTCGGCCCCCAGAGATTGGAGGCCCTTAGCCCGGCCCGGTTTGCAACATCGCTTGTTCTGGGACGTGAAGACGGTGCTGGGGCTTCTTTGCGTATCGACGGCGAAGCTGGCGGCTCCCGCGTCATATTGTCGGCCAAGCAGGAAGGGCCCATCAGTGAATTCGGAACACGGAATATCAATCTGAAACTTCAGGCAGGTAATCCCGACGGTGCCCGTCTGGTACAGCAACTTTTTTCGGAGGACCTCAAATCCTTCGGTGTCAAGTCCGGCGAAGGATCTGTGAAACTCGTCATGAGCGGTCAACCGAATAAATTTCTGCGATCGCAACTCACTCTTGAAACCGACGGGCTGAGTTCCTTCTACAAGGGAAATGTGCGTCCCGCAGCAACGACTATCGATTTCGACGGGCGCCTCGACTTCAAATCGCGATCCGCCGGTGTGGGGCTTGCCGCACTCGGGCTGGATCCGAGTTTTACCGTTTCGGATAAGGCGGTTGATCTTAAACTGGACGTGCAGAAATCCGGTTCGGATTACACATTTAAGAATGTCCGGGGGCAGTGGGGCAAATCCGAAATTGGGGCCGACATTGCCTATGCGGCCGGCGCTCAACCTGCCCGGCTTCAGGTCGAAGTACGCATGACCAAAGCCAATCTCGCCAGCTTCACTGATTTCCTGCAGCAGAACAAAAGTCCGACTCTGCTGAGCTCGGCACAGTCACTCGTCACTAAATCCCGTTCCATCTGGTCAGATCGACCGTTCAGCGAACCAGCCTTTGCCGATTTCTCGGGCACGTTGCAGCTGAAGGCGACGGAGCTTGGTCTTCTGAAGGGTATAAACCTGCAGAATGCCACCTTGGTGGCGGACCTAGCCGGGGGCACGGTCACCGTGAAGCAGTTACAGGGACGTCTGTTTGAAGGGCAGTTCGAAGCCAATGGCACACTAAAGAAAATTTTGACCGGTGTCCGTCTCGACGGGCGAGCGAGGCTGACCGGAGCGCAGATTGATCGTTTTGCCAGCAAGGAGAACGGTAAGCCGCTGGCTCGCGGTAAAATCAATTACGAGACAACGATCTCCGGCCAGGGGTTGAGCCCACGCGGATTGATTTCCGTTCTTTCCGGAGAGGGTCTGTTACAAATACTTGATAGCGAGATACCCGGCCTGTCACCGATAGCGCTGCCTGGAGCCATCAATGCCGCAATCGCCAAGACCCGCAAGAACAAGGATATTACGGTCAATACGGTGACCATCAAGCGGGATCTGACCAATCGTCTGAAGAAACGTTCATTCCCGATCGCGGAAAAACAAATTCCCATCAAGATCCAGCACGGCACGATCAGTCTCGCCGGGATCGAACTTGCAGCCACCGGTTCCATCGCCAAAATCAGCAGTGTCCTCGAATTATCGACTCTCGACATGACCAGCGAGTGGGTGCTGGGTCTAAATGTTCCGAAAGAGCAGACCAGTCTGCCGCCGGTGGTCATCGCGTTTGCCGGTGATATGAGCCGGCTCGGTAAGCTGGAACCGGTCATGGATACCAGTTCCCTGGACCAGATTCTGACCGTGCGCCGGATGGAAGCCAATGTCGCAGAACTGGAACGGCTGCAGCAGATGGAGCTTAAACTTCTGCAAAAGGAAAAAGAGCGCCGGCAGCGAGATGCGCGCTTGAGAGCGGAACGCCGGGCCGCCGAAGGTCAAGCCCGCAAGCAGGCGGAACTACTGGAAGACCAACTTATCAATCAGCAGGATTTGCAATCGATCACCCA
>CAJHZG010000559.1_pt1 | contig 27617 bp, 27 predicted proteins | sample 9198901 | NCBI WGS metagenome assembly CAJHZG01 (sample SAMEA7708382, study PRJEB35096) | sediment metagenome | biome: marine neritic benthic zone biome [ENVO:01000025]; feature: sediment [ENVO:00002007]; material: shallow marine sediment [ENVO:03000034] sea grass bed [ENVO_01000059] ... | reverse complement strand
CTTTGGCTAAACAATCAGAACAGCAGGACACACGAGAGCAGATTGTGCGCAGTCCGCTCCTTGCGGAAAAGACCGTTAAACTCGAATCCCAATCCAGCTTGAGCCTCCCGGATACCGTATCTGTTCCGGGTTCGGGCCTGCAGACCGCGCAAGGGACAAACACGGGCCATGTCAGTCTGTTCACCTCCAATGGTGTCCAGTCCCAGTCGGCGGTTCCCCTGAACGCGATTGCCGTTCACATAGCCAGCCAGGCCGGCAAAGGCCTGAGGAAGTTCGAAATTCGCTTGGACCCTCCGGAACTCGGACGCATTGATGTCCGACTTGAGGTGACCCGGGACGGGGCTGCGCGAGCCCATCTTATCGTCGAACGACCGGAAACCCTGGATATGCTGCAGAGAGACGCTCGCGCCCTGGAAAAGGCGCTGACGGATTCTGGTTTGCAAACAAACAAAGACAATCTTTCCTTCTCTCTCAAAAACCAGAATTTTGCAGGAAATCAATTTTTAGATTCAGAGGGCACCGGCAATCAGGCGGACTCTGATCTCGATGTAGAAACTGAAAACAACGAAATCAATGATCCGGACCATCTGGAATGGACTGAAACCCAATACATGGCCAAAACCGGTCTGGATATTAGAATCTGATTGGACTTAAGATATGACGATTAATCCAATTGACAGCCTGTCGTCCCTCGGTACGGCCCAGGCGGACAGTGTCAAAATTGCCGATGATTTCGACACTTTTCTCACATTGTTGACAACTCAGTTGCAGAACCAGGATCCGCTGGAGCCTCTGGACACCCATCAGATGACTCAGCAACTTGTTGATTTTGCCGGTGTGGAACAATCAATTCAAACCAACAAAAACCTGGAGACCCTGTCGGCCTTATCGGCGTCCAACGTGATAACCAGTGCCGTAGATTATATAGGTAAGATTGCGACGTTCTCCGGTGATCAGTCCCAGCTCAGTGCTGGACTGGCAACATGGTCCTATTCATCACCGGATGAGAGTGCCGAAGCCATATTCACCATCAAAGATGCAAATGGCAATGATGTTTACTCGGAAACACGGGCGCTGGATCAAGGATCCGGCACCTTCAACTGGAATGGAACGACCTCCCAAGGCGGGATCGCACCGGATGGCCTCTATACACTGAATATAAGTGCGACGAATGCTTCGGGAACCAATTTCTCCGTTTCCACACAGGCTTCGGGACTGGTTGAAGGTGTGGATATGAGCGGTGCGGAACTCCAGCTCATTGTCAAAGGCGAACCCATACCGTTCTCTGATGTCTCTTCCGTATTGTTAAAACCGGAAAATTCCGAGGAGGAGACCTCCTAACAAAATTGTCACTCTGCAATCAGCTCGAAATGTCCCTCATCCTTCCAACCAATTGTTAACTTTTAGCCGTTACCAAAGTAAATCTAGTAACAACTGATCTTAGCTATATATTAATTACATTCAGTTAGGGTCTTCTTTGTAAGTATCGCGTAAGTACCGAGAGTAATATGTCTGAAGTAGCCAGACCTAGAGTAAGATATGTCATAGGTCCTGACGGAACACCTCTGACAATTGCAGATTTGCCTCCCACGACAACAAGGAGATGGGTCATCCGCCGAAAAGCGGAAGTCGTCGCCGCTGTCCGTGGGGGTTTGCTGAGTCTGGAAGAAGCTTGTGACCGTTATACACTGACGGTCGAAGAATTCCTTTCCTGGCAAAGATCGATAGACCAGTATGGTCTCGCTGGACTAAGAGCCACGCGCGTCCAGGATTATCGCGAAGCCTAGCAGCTGTAAGTTCCAGTCTTTTTTAGAGTCCGCATTCGGATCCTGTATCCGCTTGTTTGTTGCCGGGCTCCGGCAACCTTCCCCCTTGTATCCGCCATCCGGTAACAGGGCATTCGGCATTTTTTGCCGTTCAATCCGTTTTTTTACGATCTCATTAACTTTGCATTAGCGGGTACCCGGTAATTTTTGCCGGGTGGGTCGTAAAACGAATCAATAATCAGTCAAATCTCGACTTGGACTGAGTTTGCAGTGATCGGCTTGGAATGGGGGAAAAACGTGGAACCGATAGTCCAGTTTATTAGAACTCTAGGAGTTACCCGGATCGCAGCCATGGGTGCCGTGGCCGCCAGTCTGATCGGGTTCTTCATCTACCTGTTGGCGACTCTTTCTCAGCCGCAAATGGCTGTCTTGTTCACCGACCTGCAGTTCGAAGATTCAATTTCCGTCGTTCGCAAGCTGGAAGGCATGGACGTCCCTCATGATGTTCGCCAGGACGGCGCCATTGTTCTCGTTCCAAAGGACCGGGTTCTGCGCCTCAGGATGGAACTCGCAGAAAGCGGCCTGCCATCCGGTGGATCGGTGGGTTATGAAATCTTTGACAAATCAGACAATCTTGGCGCAACGAGTTTTGTTCAGAATATCAATCGCTTAAGGGCCATTGAAGGCGAACTCGCCCGAACTATTCGAGCCCTCGACAAAATTCAGATGGCGCGGGTTCATCTGGTTATTCCGAAACGAAAACTGTTCGCCCAGCAGCGCGCCGAACCTTCAGCTTCGATCGTCATAAAGGCCAGGGGTCGGCTGGAATCCGGACAGATAAAAGCCATTCAGCATCTGGTTGCCTCGGCAGTGGAGGATCTTGCTCCCGGTAAAGTTTCCATTGTTGACGAACGGGGTAAATTACTGGCTACCGGAAGCGGTGACGATGGCACCGGGTTCTCAAATTCGGCCAGTGACGAACGCAATCGCATGTTCGAAAACCGCCTGGAATCGCAAATCGAGGAAATAGTCTCAAGCGTCGTTGGACCCGGCCGGGTTCGCGTTTCAGTCACTGCAGAACTCGATTACAATAGAATCACGAAGACATCCGAGACCTTCGACCCCGACGGACAGGTTGTCCGCTCGACCCAAACCCGCCAGGAATCATCGTCGTCCAAGCAACCATCTCAGGATGGCTCGGTCTCCGTAGGTAATGAACTCCCTGCCGCCGGAGTCGCGGAAGATACCGGTAATCAGACGGAAGACGCCAACAAGACCGAAGAGACAATCAATTACGAGATATCACGAACAACTGAAACCGAGATAAAGGAAGCGGGCCAGATAAAACGCGTTTCTGTCGCCGTCCTCGTCGATGGCAAATACAGCAAGACTGCCGATGGCAAACTTGACTATCAGCCTCGACCGCAAGCCGAACTGGAACAGATAACGCAAATAGTTCGTTCTACAATCGGCTACAGTCAGGAGCGTGGAGACCAGATCCACGTTTCCAATTTACAGTTTGTCGTTACCGAGGAACCCGGCCTGGAGACTGTGGCCGAAGGTGGAATGTTTGACTTTTCCAAACAGGACTACTTCCACATCGCTGAACTTGTCATAACATTGATCGTATCCCTCCTTGTCCTGCTGTTTGTCGTTCGCCCCCTCGTTCGACGAATCCTGACACCCGAGGACATATTGGAGGAAACCGCACTCCTGGAACTCGATGGTTCCCGGACATCTGAACAAGGTAACGCTCGGTTGACAGATGCCAACGGTCAGCCTCTGGCCATTACCGCGGAGGAATCGGAAGCAGCAAATCTTCCTCCAAGTTCCGCAGTTGTCGCACTTCAGAACGCTAAACTTGAGGGAGAAGTTCATAAGCAAGCCATCATGGAAATTGGCGAAATGATTGAGAAACATCCGATGGAAGCGGTTTCCGTCGTTCAAAACTGGATAAATTCGGACGCTGCGTAATTAGGACGACTTAGAAAAAATGGCAGAAGCAACGGCAAACAAGGAATATCTACCGGCGGTCTCCGACGAGGGCAGTCAAATGCCGCTGACCGGTGCGCAAAGGACTGCGATCTTGCTGCTGTCGCTGGGTGAGAGCTACGGAAAACCCATTTGGGAGAATCTTGATGATCAGGAGCTAGCGCAGGTCTCTGTTGCCATGTCGACACTGGGTACGATTCCCACTGATGCGGTCGAAGGATTAATCGGAGATTTTGTTTCCGAGATGGGACTTTCCGGGGCGATTTTGGGAACGTTTGATTCTACGGAGAGATTATTAACACAATTTCTTCCCAATGAGCGCGTCCACTTGATCATGGAGGAAATTCGCGGCCCCGCCGGACGTAACATGTGGGAAAAACTGTCGAACGTCCAAGCCAATATCCTCGCGAACTATCTGAAAAATGAATATCCGCAGACCATTGCGGTCGTTCTTTCAAAAATCGCGCCGGATCACGCCGCGAATGTTCTCTCTATTTTACCGGAAGAACTGGCTCTCGAAGTTGTTGATCGCATGTTGCGCATGGATTCCGTGCAACGGGAAATCCTGGAAAAAATTGAGCAGACCCTGCGCCGGGAATTTATCTCTAACCTGGCTCAGACCCGGCAGCGGGATGCCCACGAACTCATGGCCGACATTTTCAATAGTTTCGATCGTCAAACCGAAGCACGTTTTATCTCGGCCCTGGAAGAGGAGAACCGGGACAGTGCGGACCGCATCAAATCCCTGATGTTCACGTTTGAAGATCTGATGAAACTCGATGCGTCAAGCTGCCAGACCCTGCTCCGGCATGTGGCAAAAGACGTCCTCGCCCTGTCTATGAAAGGTGCCAATGAATCCGTACGGGAGTTCTTCTACTCGAACATGACGGCCCGGGCTTCGAAAATGCTGCAGGACGAAATTGAAGTCATGGGGCCGGTGCGTCTCAAGGATGTGGACGAAGCTCAGAGTGCAATGATCAACCAGGCCAAAGAACTCGCGAATTCGGGTGACATCATCATCTCCCTTGGCGGTAGTTCAAGTGACGAATTCATTGAATAAGGTGTCAACGATGAACCAGCCCGTGAAATTCATGTTTGAGACCGCCTTCACATCCAAGGATGGACAGGGTTATCAAACTCCAGAAGAAAAAGCGAAAGAAGACCTGCAGGTCGAATTCACTCTGGAGAAGGAAAAGATACGGGCTGAAGCCTTTGAAGAGGGAAGAAAACAGGGCTTGCAGGAGGCCCACGCAACCATTGAAGCAGAAACGCTTGAGTGTACCAAAGCCTTCATGGCCTCCCAGGATTCTTTGGCGCGTCAATGCAGTGATGGCCTGCAAGGGATAAGAAATGAGGCGACGGAAATAGCTCTCTTTTCATCCATGAAACTTGCCGGTGACTTGTTAAGTCACCATCCGCAACTGCCGCTGGAACATCTTCTTAAGAATATTTTCGAACAGATTCGCAATCTGTCCCAGGTCCGTATTTCGGTTCCGGAGAAGCTTATCGATTCGTGCCAGAGCCGCATTCAGGAAATGGCCGATCAGTTCGGTTATGAGGGACAAGTTGTCGTTTCCGGGGAGCCGGATATTGCCGTCGGCGACTGCACCATCGAATGGACGGATGGGGGAATCACGCTGGATCGCAGCAAGACAGCAAATCTCATTGAACAAGCGATCTCCCAATCTTTGAACGGGGGGCCCGTTTCCCTGGGATCCAAATTCAGAACAGAGGATCCTGATTACGAACTGACAAATTGCGCCGAATTTGTTCCGGAGAACCAGGCACAGCTGAATCCAGGAGAGTCTCAATGAGTGAAGATCCAAACAACGAAGAAATGAACCTGCAGGAATTTTCCAAGGAAACTAACATGTCCGAAGACGCGTCCGATCCCGGTGATGACATGGCGAGTGGAAGCGATCTGGATCACAAGTCAGCTTCGGATCTGGAGGCCGTGTTCGATATCCCGGTACGCATTCAGGCGATACTCGGACGCACAAGCATGGAAGTCAGCAATCTGCTGAGCCTTGAAAAAGGTGATGTAGTTGAACTCGACAGAAAGGTCGGAGAAGCCATCGACATATTCGTCAACAATCGGCTCGTGGCTCGCGGCGAAGTGGTCCTGGTGGACGACCGGCTTGGTGTCACAATGACGGAAATCATTAAGGCTTAGGGACAAGAGCAGTATTGGACCAGCACTTTTGCCGGGTCCGAACCGCAAAAGGGGAAACAAAATGAGACTCATGATTATCGGCTCCTTGCATGGAGAGTTATCGACAGCCAGTAAGATGGCCATTGATCGGGGCGCCAATGTCACCCACGCACCAACCATTGACACGGCGCTGAAAGATCTGCGTGCGGGACAGGGCGCGGACCTGCTGATGATCGACGTATCTTATGATATCGCGACACTCGTCGAGAACCTGAAGTCGGAACACTTCCATATCCCTGTGATCGCCTGCGGCACGGAACATGATGCCAATGCCGCGGTTGAGGCCATTCGCTCCGGTGCTAAAGAATATATACCCCTTCCCCCGGATGCAGAAATGATTGCCGCGGTTCTAGAAGCCGTTTCCGCCGAGCGAAATGCCTTCATCTATCGTGATGAAAAAATGAAGGAGGTCATGAAACTTGCAGATCAGATTGCAAAGTCCGATGCCAGCATTCTCATCACCGGTGAATCAGGAACCGGCAAGGAAGTCATGGCTCGCTACCTACATGAGAAATCTTCCCGTTCAGGCCGATCGTTTATTTCCCTGAACTGCGCGGCGATCCCAGACAATCTGCTGGAGTCTGAACTCTTTGGGCATGAGAAAGGCGCATTTACCGGCGCTGTTGCCAGGCGCATCGGCAAATTTGAAGAGGCCAATGGCGGCACCCTCCTTCTTGATGAAATATCGGAAATGGATGTCCGCCTGCAGGCGAAACTTTTGCGGGCCATTCAGGAACGGGTCATTGACCGGGTGGGGGGCAACAAACCCGTTGCCGTTGATATACGAATTGTCGCGACATCCAACAGAAACCTCAATGAAGCCGTGAAAGAAGGTACATTCCGTGAGGATCTGCTCTATCGTCTGAACGTTGTGAACCTGAGAATTCCTCCGCTTCGCGAACGGCCCGCAGACATTCTCGAACTCGCCAGCCATTTTGCCAATAAATATAGCGAAGCGAATGGATTGAATCCGCGAAACCTGTCAGCAGAAACTCAGGAAAAGCTCATGGAGAATGCCTGGCGTGGCAATGTCCGGGAACTTGAGAACACGATGCACAGGGCGGTCCTTCTCTCCACCGGCGATGAGATCGGTTGCGACGCCATTCGAACACCCGAAGGCAGTCTTCTGGATCAATCCATGTCCGCCGCAGATGCTGTGGAAAGGGCCGCCGCCGCCGCGGAAGCCATAACCCAGTCCCTTGTCGGCAAAACCGTTGCCGAAGTTGAAAGAGAACTCATTCTGGAGACCCTGGACCATTGCTTAGGCAACCGGACCCATGCCGCAACAATTCTCGGAATTTCCATACGGACATTGCGCAACAAACTGAACCAATACTCGGGCGACGGAATTGAAGTACCGGCGGCCCGGGAAACGCGCATGACGGCTTAAATTTGAACCTGTTCAGGTCGACGGACAAATATTATGAGTGATATCGCTCCTGCTCAAATGACGGATACACCCAACGCCAACGCGAAGGGTGCGGCGAAATTCGGCGGGAAAACCATAAATGACTGGTTTAATTTCGCGCGTCAAAGCGATATTGCCTTGGCCCTCTGCGTTATCGGCATTCTGGTTGTTCTCATTATGCCGATGCCGGCCATGGCCCTGGATATTCTGCTTGCCATCTCAATTACATTTGCCGTTCTCATCCTGATGACGGCCCTGTTTATTCACACACCGCTGGAGTTTTCCGCATTTCCTACCGTACTTCTGATTGCGACGATGATGCGCCTGGCTCTGAATCTGGCCTCGACGCGCCTGATTTTGAGCGATGGACACGAAGGAACAGATGCCGCGGGAAAAGTCATCGAGGCCTTTGGCAATTTCGTCATGCAAGGTAACTTTGTCATTGGCATCATTGTCTTTGCAATTCTGGTCATCGTAAACTTCATCGTCATCACAAAGGGTTCGGGTCGAATTGCGGAAGTCGCGGCGCGATTTGCACTGGATGCGATGCCGGGCAAGCAAATGGCAATCGATGCCGACTTGTCCGCAGGTCTCATAGATGAGGACGAGGCGAGGGGAAGGCGGAAAAAGCTGGAGGACGAGTCGTCTTTTTTCGGGGCAATGGATGGTGCTTCAAAATTTGTCCGCGGTGATGCCATAGCCGGACTGCTGATTACCTTCATCAATGTCATCGGCGGTATGATAATTGGCGTTGGTCAAAATGATATGAGCATGGCCGATGCCGGTCAGACCTATACATTGCTGACAATCGGCGATGGTTTGGTCAGTCAAATTCCGGCGTTGATTGTCTCGACCGCAGCGGGCCTCCTCGTTTCCAAGGCCGGCGTTGACGGCGCAGCGGAAAAAGCGCTGGTTACCCAGTTCTCGGGCTATCCGAAAGCCCTGGGTATGTCTTCGGGGGTCATGGCAGTCATGGCTCTTCTCCCGGGCATTCCGATGATCCCGTTTATTGCTCTTTCAGCGACCGCCGGCGGCCTCGCCTGGATGGCGCAACAGAATCTGACCACCAAGGCAGCGGAAGAAAAAGAGCGCAAGCAAACCCAGATCGAGGAGGCGAAGCCTAAAGAAGAGCCCATTTCGGAATCCCTCCATATGGATGAGCTACGTCTGGAAATCGGATACGGTCTCCTTCCCCTGATTAAAAATGCGGATGGGAACAATGATCAGCTTACCGACCAGATTAAATCGCTGCGACGGCAACTGGCATCCGACATGGGTTTTGTCATGCCCTCGGTTCGCATTCTCGACAATATGCAGCTTGAGCCCAATGACTATGCGATAAAAGTCAAGGAGGTCGAATCCGGCCGCGGATCCCTCTTTCCCGAGAAGCTGATGGCCATGGACCCCAAGGGGGATCAAATCAAGATCCCCGGCATTCACACCATCGAACCGACGTTTGGACTACCGGCAACCTGGATAGACGAAACAGATCGCGATGAAGCCGGCTTCAAGGGCTACACCGTGGTCGATCCGATCACGGTCATATCCACACATTTATCGGAAGTTCTCAAATCCAATATGTCCGAGCTCCTGTCCTATTCGGAAGTTCAGAAACTGCTGGATGAATTGCCGGAAAAACAAAAACAATTGCTGGAAGAGGAAGTTTCGAAAATTATCCCTGTAACGGGCATTCAACGGGTTTTGCAGGCCTTGCTCAACGAAAGAGTTTCAATCAGAGACTTGCCAACGATTCTGGAAGGTATTGCCGAGGCCAGCGGTTATACCCAGTCGATACAGCCTATCACCGAGCATGTAAGATCTCGACTGGCCCGTCAAATCTGCGCCAGCTACACCAATGCTTCCGGCTTCCTGCCGCTCATCACCCTGTCACCGAAATGGGAGCACGAATTCCTTGAAGCACTGGTTGGTGAAGGTGATGACCGTCAGCTCGCAATGCCTCCGAGCCGGTTGCAGGAGTTCATTCATGCCACCCGGGAAGCCCTGGAGGAAGCGAGCAAACTGGGAGAATTCCCGGTTATACTAACCAGTCCGGGAGTTCGCCCCTTTGTTCGAACAATCGTCGAACGTTTCCGTTCACAAACACCGGTCCTGTCTCAGAACGAAGTTCATCCCCAGGCCAAGCTGAAAACAATCGGTCAGATTTAGATTGAGTATCTAGTTGCTCTTTTTGGAAGCCGCTGTCTGGAGACCGGATCGGCATTCAAGATCTCCTGCCGCATAACGGGCGATATCGGCTTCCAGTTCTTTTCCGAGCTCCGGCTTCAACTTTACATTATCGCTCTTGATTGTCGTGCGGTCTTCCAGAGGACTGAAATACACCCGGAAGGCAACCAAGCCACGGCGGCCCTTCTTATCCTCTTCGTGGATAGAGATCTCGGCCTCATCTTTTTCGTTTTCCCTGGCTGTTACAGCGAAGAAAACATGCTTTTTCAATCGTGGATTTGTCGGCGAGAACCAACAAGATTTTATACCCCGCCCAACCAGGCTGTAAAGCTGCAGCGGTGTTCCTTTTTTTGTAAGTGTACTGTCGGGAATGACGATCTGACTGGCAATTTTCTTGAGATCAACTTCCGGCAAGGAGAGATTTTCAAGGCCGCTGCTGCAGCCCGCTATCAACACGGTCGCGCCTATAATGGCCGGCCACCGCCAAACTTTTCGAACCCGCATTTTTATTTCGGTTGTCAAGTTTGTTTCTCCAATAACATAAGCTGCCCAAAGCCGAACTGAATTATTGGCTAGTCGCGAAAATTAACAAACTGAAGCGGTAAATCAATCGACAGCCCCTTTACATGCTCTATGACAGCTTGAAGGTCATCACGCTTTTTGCCCGTGATTCGAAGCTCTTCTCCCTGAATTGCCGATTGCACCTTGAGCTTGCTCGTCTTGATCTCCTTGACGATTTTTTTGGCGAGGTCTCTGTCTATACCCTGGCGTATTGTCGCCGTCTGGCGCATGGACTGTCCGGCGGATGGTTCCGGTGTCTGATAGTCTATGACCCCGATATCAATCTTGCGTTTTGCCAGATGGCCCGCCAGCAGTTCGTGCATCTGCCGTAATTTCATATCGTCATCCGCGACGATATTGATCTCCGAATCTTTTCTCTCGATCGTGCACTTTGCACCCTTGAAGTCATAGCGCTGACCCATCTCGCGGATCATGTTGTTGAGCGCGTTGTCGACTTCACTTATGTCTGTCTGGGAAACTATATCAAAAGAAGGCATGGATCTCGTTTAAGGTTCTGACATCTAAGGAATCGTTCGTTCGAACAATCGCAATATATCATCTGGCAAATGATTAGCCAGATCTACCTTCCTGCTGTCAGAATGACTGTGTGAATAAAGCCTCACACAGAGAGCCCATACCCCCGGTGCGAGGGTGGCAAAAAGCGCGGAATTCCGCTGTTAGTGATTGTCCGGCTGCCGAGCGGTTACGAAATGCTCAAGCTCTTGCTGTTCGGATTTCTCACGCGCGAATCGATCACGGGTTGCACCCCGTTCCTCAAGAAGCTCTACTTTTTTGAGATCTTCAAATGAATCGGCGAGTTCGCTACGCGCTTCTTCCAGCTTCGCTTCGAGATCCTTTAGCGAGGCCATCAGATTGTCGCGACGCTGCATAGCAGCCTTGGCAAATGTCGGGTAGGCATAGTGATTAATATCGCTGACACCGGCTTTCTGCTGCTCGACCTCAATTTGCCGATCCAAATCACCGGCCATACGACGGAATTCATCGATCATTGACTCCAGGTCAACGACCTTTTGCTTTTTTTCGTCGACTTCAAATCTTCGCAGTCGGATAAGTGAATCACGTGATTTCATTGCTCGATACCCTCTACACGTTCGAACTCATCTATCGGTTCAAACTATTCTCTCAGTTCAGTTTCTTCGTTCGGCTCAAATTCATCATTTGGCTCAATCTCATCATTCAACAATTGTGCCAACTCTGCATAACTTTGCCGAATGGTGAATTTCTCATCATTTAACTGCGATAAGAACGCTTCCAGTTGCGGATGATAGTTAATCGCCTTATCAACTTCGGGATTGCTCCCCCGCCTGTAGGCGCCGAGTCGAATTAGTTCTTCCATGTCGGCATAGGTCGACATCAATTGTTTTGCGCGCACAACCACGGGCAGATAATCGGGGTCTACACATTGGGGCATAGTCCTCGAAACGGAGCGAAGAACATTGATAGCTGGAAAGCGTCCTCGTTCTGCAATACTTCTTTCCATTACTATATGACCATCTAAAATTCCTCTAACCGCATCCGCGATTGGCTCATTTTGGTCGTCACCTTCTACCAATACGGTAAACAAACCGGTAACGGCCCCTTTTCCATCCCCAGGTCCGGCCCGCTCCAGCAGTTTCGGTAATTCCGAAAACACACTCGGTGTATATCCCCGGGTAGTCGGGGGTTCTCCACCTGACAAGCCGATTTCCCGTTGGGCCATGGCAAATCGCGTTATGCTGTCGATCATACACAGCACATTCATTTCCCGGTCTCTGAAATATTCCGCCAGTGTGAGGGTCAGATAAGCGGCCTGACGTCGCATCAGCGCCGCCTCATCGGATGTGGCGACAACCACGATGGATTGTGCAAGTCCCTCTTCCCCGAGATTGTCCTCGATAAATTCCTGGACTTCGCGCCCACGCTCGCCAATCAGGCCGATTATTGAAACATTGCAGGCCGTGTTTTTCGCCAACATCGAAAGCAGGACGGATTTGCCGACACCTGAACCTGCAAAAATTCCCATTCTCTGCCCATTGCAACAAGTCAGAAACGTGTTCAGGGTTTTCACGCCCAGATCGATGGGTTCGCCGACACGGGACCTTTCGTGTGCCGGCGGCGGTGCACTGCGAATGGCGTAGGCCGCCTCCCCATGAGGTAGGGGGCCCTTTCCATCCAGGGGTTCACCCAACGCGTTGATGACACGACCGAGCCAGGCCGAAGACGGATAAACAAGATAATTTGACGACTTCACAAAGGCTTTTGCACCTTGCTGCACGCCAATGAGATCGCCAAAAGGAAGGGCAATAGCGCTGTCCTGGGTAAAACCGACAATTTCGCAGAGCACACTGCTCATATGCGGGCGAGCGATTTCAAGCCGGGAACCGACTCCCATGGTGAATATTGGACCAACAATTTCAACTGAAAGTCCCTTGACGCTTTTGACACGTCCAAAAACCTCGAACTCGGAAACGGCTTCAATGCGATTGAGGAGCGCCTGCATAATTATTCTCTCTCACCCCCTGCGTACGGACACTGATTTTTCAGTTTGCCCGGGCTGTCCGATGCCTATTTTGAGTGGCAGGCGTTAACCAGACGTAAATGTCCGGTAAATGGAGTCGAAAATGACACAATATTCGTGAAAATTATTTAGAATGTACGCAACGGCTATTGGTCACGGCCTGATTTCTGTTATCTCTTATGTGTTATTGATTCGTTTGAGAAATTTCGGCGATTCCCGCTTATGATGGTTCTGCATCTGTTCTCTATGAACCGATGATTTCTGTACCGGATGGACTGGGAATTATTCCTCGAGTGAAACGATTGAGTGGGGCATGAGGGGGCTTCTCGTCATAGGCACATTTGTCGAAAATTGCGACATCTCTGGCTGACCTGTTTAAGGACGTACTATTGGGTGAAACTTGGGATTCTTGCTTTGTTTGAATATTGCAAAATTTACAATTGTTCCGGGTTGCTATCACCGCGTTCCAAAAACAGGTTTCGTCTCTTTAATTCCAATTCGCGTATTTATAAGTCTGCAGTGCTAAGCCCTTTGTGCGTTGCTGTTCAAGCAACAGCCGGTTTGCGTATCGTATCTGCGTTCCCTGAGTGATGTACGTACGTCCGTTTGAGAATGGGCGCGTTCCGGTGCAGTCACAATTATGTCCTTTTGGTTAAAAAAAATCGTAACTTTCTGTTTAGAAATTAGGATTTATTAACCCTTAGGATTTAATTTTTGTACCGGGAGTTAATCGATTGATTTCTGTGCAGATTCGAAAGAATAGCCAGTTGTCAGTAGTCGGGCGAGAATTGAGAGGCTTAGGATGAGGGTTCTATTAATTGAGGATGATCGCGCAACAGCTCAGAGCATTGAGCTGATGTTGCAATCCGAGGGATTTAATGTCTATGGCACTGATCTCGGTGAGGAAGGTGTCGATCTGGGGAAATTATACGATTACGATATAATTCTATTGGATTTGAACCTGCCGGATATGAGCGGATATGAGGTCTTGAAGACTCTCCGCGTGAGCAAGGTACAAACACCAATCTTAATACTTTCTGGCTTGGCCGGTATAGAAGACAAAGTCCGCGGCCTCGGCTTCGGCGCAGACGATTATTTAACAAAGCCTTTTCACAAGGATGAACTCGTCGCCCGCATTCATGCCATTGTCCGGCGCTCCAAAGGCCACGCCCAATCGGTTATTGCCACGGGCGACTTGAAAGTTAACCTGGATACCAAAACTGTCGAGGTTGCCGGGCAACGCGTACACCTTACGGGCAAAGAGTATCAGATGCTCGAACTCCTCTCATTACGCAAGGGCACAACCCTGACTAAAGAAATGTTTCTCAATCATCTCTACGGTGGGATGGACGAACCCGAATTGAAAATTATCGATGTCTTCATCTGTAAGCTGCGCAAAAAACTCGCAACCGCAACCGGTGGCCAGCATTACATTGAAACAGTCTGGGGTCGTGGCTATGTGCTGAGAGATCCCGATGCGGAAATCGAAGCGGCCTGATCTAAAGCAATAACAATTCTAAAATATTGAATTTGTCTAATTGGAGCCTTTTTAGGCTCCTTTTATTTTTTGGGTTGGATCTTTTAAAACCAGAGCCTGTGTAATCTAGGCAATTTTCTGGGCGTCAACGGCAATGCCAGCCGCATCCGGCTGTGTCTGCACCCGTGCGGTTATCGGACCTGCCACTGATTCATCTTTCAAGCTTAGCAGGCCCTGTCTTCCGTTGACCGGCTCAAATTTATCGGTAATACCGACAATCGTTTCCGCCGCGCCGAGAACAAGATAGCCATCAGGAGCCATCTGCCGGGCGATACGTTCCAGCACATCCCGCTTGGTCTCGCGATCAAAATAGATCAGGACATTGCGGCAGAGCACAATATCGAAAGTGCCGAGGTTCGAAAAATTGTCGAGCAAATTATAATTTCGAAAACTCACCATTGCGCGCAAACTCGAGTCGACTTGCCACAAGCTTCCGAACTGCTGGAAATATTTAACGAGCAAAGGAGACGGCATTCCCCGTTGCACCTCGAACTGGCTATAGAGACCTGTTTTGGCCTTCTCCAGAATTTCCGTAGAAATATCCGTTCCCATGAGTTCAATTTTCCAGGAACGAAATGCCTCTCCCTTTTCCTTGATCAGAATAGCCAGGGAATAAAGCTCCTGTCCGGAAGAGGCCGCCGCACTCCAAATCCGCAGGGACCGTTTTGCCTGACGAGCTTTCAAGAGACTGGGCATCATGACTTCTTCGAAGTTCCTGAACGGTGTTTTGTCTCGGAAGAAAAAAGATTCGTTGATGGTCATCGCCTCAGTCACTGCCGACTTCAGGTTTTCACTTCCCGGTAACTGCAGTTTGCGGATGAGGTCCGAAATGTTTTCCAGGCCGTTTTTTTGGACCACCGGGTTGAGGCGGGATTCAAGCAAATATTGCTTGTCTTCGGAAAGAACCAGTCCCGAACGGTCTTTAAGCATGTTTTGAAGATAGCCGTATTCCTGGGGTGTCATGTCATAACCCTCTAATGAGAGATGCGGTCCGGGGGCCTATCTCATTGAGGGGAAGAACTGCGGAACAACATCCAGTTGCAGCTGCCGCTCCCGGCATTCCCCAGACAACGCTCGATTCTTCATCTTGAGCAATGACGCTGCCTCCAGCCGACGAAACGGCTTTAACACCATCCGCTCCATCATGCCCCATGCCTGTCAGAATAATATTCAGTATTCCCGCTTTAAACACTTTGGCCGCACTGATCGTCATGGGATCGACCGCCGGCCGGCAATAATTTACCTGGGGTCCGCCATCGAGAACGACATGAACCTGCCCCTCCCGCTCTTCAACAAGCATGTGGTGCTCTCCAGGCGCTATATAGATATATCCGGGTTGCAGAATTTCGCCATGTTCCCCTTCCTTAACCGTCCGATCAAGGGAACGGGCCAGGTTTTGTGCCAAAATTTTGGTAAATGTCGGCGGCATATGTTACGTTATGAGTGTGGGAATTTCGCCCAAATGCGGGGCAATATTCGACAGCAGAGTCGTCAGCGCCTGCGGTCCCCCGATCGAACTGCCAATGGCCAGAACGCGAGGCTTGACCATTGAAAATCTCTTGAGCGATATCGGCGCTTGTGCATTCAGGCCGGAATTTGCCAAAGTTCCCGATGGCTTGGTCTTTTGAATCTCTCCCTGATGCGGCGAAGCAGGCGCACGCAGGCGTTTGCCTTTACCGCCAATAGCCCTTATGCGCTTGACCAGTTCTTTGCGGAATTCTTCCGAAGTTGTCACACCCCGATTACCCTCGGGCTTGGCAATATAATCTGTCGCTCCCAAGGACAAAGCTTTCATAGAAATTTCAGCGTTTCTCTGGGTCAGGGTCGACGCCATGAGGAACTTACTTCTGGGCGCGCGTTTTTGCAGTTCGGGCAATGCTTCCAGCCCATCCATAACCGGCATTTCAATATCGAGTACAACGATATCAGGATTGGCATCAGCGATCTTGTCGACTGCTATTTTTCCATTGGAGCACTTTTCGACGACCAACAGATCTTCTTCTTCCGATATCCAGCGGGAGACCAGCCCTCTGACCACCGCCGAATCATCGACGATCATCACTCGGACGAGATCGGAATTTTTAACTCTTGAAGCCGATAAAACCGTCGCAGATTGCACTTTTTGTACTCCTGAATTTCTAGGTCGTGCGGGCTGCATGCATCTTCGCTGCGACAATTTCGCGATCAAACGGTTTCATGATGTATTCGTTCGCCCCGGCATCGAATGCTCTAGTAATGTGCTCAACGTCGTTCTCGGTTGTACAGAAAATCACTTTCGGTTTCTCGCCGCCGGTTTCGGTTCTGAGCGCTTGAATAAATTCGATGCCATCCATGGCCGGCATATTCCAGTCAAGAAATACGACGTCGGGCATCTGCTGCCGGCATTTTTCCAACGCCACCAGACCATTTTCGGCTTCGGATATATCAAACTGCAATTCTTCCAAAATATGACGTGTCACTTTGCGGATGACACTGCTGTCATCGACGACCAGGCATTGCTTCATTTGATCGTATCCTTCTCTTTCAAAGCCCGCTAAGGGCATGGCTAGGCGGCTTGATGGGTTTCCTGGGTATCCAAAACTTTGTCGACATCCAGGATCACCATGAGTTCGTTTTCCAATCTTTGTATTCCTGCTGAAACGCCAATCCAGCGCAAATCCAGATTCCCGGGATTTTTTTCATATGTTTTTTTCGACAATCGTAAAACTTCGCCGACACTGTCGATAATCAAACTAAAAGATTCGTCGTTGTGATCGATTCCCACAGCCATGATCGGATTCTCATCTTTCCTGGTCGATAAATTCAGCCGCTTTCTCATATCGATCGCTGTAACGATGCGTCCGCGCAGATTTAACACACCGGCGATTTCGGGATTGGAGAGGGGAACACTTGTAATAGCTTCGGGAATGAAGACATCCTGAACCTGTTCAATAGGCAGGCCGAAAAGCTGATCCGCTATCCGCACCGTTACAAATTCTTCGCTCTCATTGTCCAGCATTGAACTTTTCTCACTGTCCGGTTTCATGCAGCTTCCACTAATGTTGATTTGCAGTCTTTGAGGGTTTCTAAAAGTCCCTCCCGATCGAATTTCGCCACATAGTCAAGAAATCCGACGGCGCGGCTGCGATCGATCATGTCTTTCGTTGAATGGGAGGACAATGCGATGATAGGTGTCGATGCCCACTTCTGATCTCTCTTCAGCGCTTCGGCAAATGCAATGCCATCCATTTCCGGCATCTCAATATCCGAAATGATGATGTCGAACTGATCATCTGTGTTCAACAAATCCATTGCGGTTGTTGCCGAGTCTGCCAGGGTAACGCGATAACCGGCGGCACTCAGGAGAGGGGCAAGCATATTTCTGAAAAATGCGCTGTCATCGACGAGAAGCACATTGAGCTCCTTGACGGTTTCGACATTGTCGTGAATTTCAAACCAGTCGTCAAATGCCTTGGGCAGATAGTGCGCGACATCAATGATTTCCGTTGCGACACCTTTGATAACGGCAGATCCAAGCCGATCGGGGCGAGTTGAAGAAACCTCGACTTTCAACACCTCATCGACAATGTCCACAATCTCGTCAACGACCAGACCCATGACCCGCTGACCATCGGTAAAGACCAGGACCGGCTGCCGACCTGATTCCTTGCGATTTTCCGCCTCATCCATAAATACCAGCGGCATGAGTGATCCGCGATATTGCACGAGATAACGGCCATTGGATTTTTCTATTGTTCCAGCTTCAACGTCTTCCAAACGCGTGACCAGGGAAAGTGGAACAGCCTTTGGTTCGTCGGATCCGGCTTTGAATACAAGCATGGTTGTCGCATCATCCTGGGCCGAATAGACGGACTTCAGTTCGCTTTCGTCAACCATGCCAGAGCCGGCTCTAGTTTCGACAACACATTGTGAAATGCCATTGGGATCGACAATCATGATGACACTGCCGTCCCCTAAGATCGTGTTCCCAGAGAACATAGTCACATCACGCAACTTGCTCGACATGGGTTTTACGACAATCTCTTCCGTATGAAAAACACTGTCAACGACGATACCAAATGTCAGTCTGCCGACCTGAGTCACGATGACAAAATCCAGGTCGTCGTTCGCTTTGTTCTCGGCGTCCGCTTCTGCGTCCTTCTTAACATCCGACTCCAGTCCCAAGATATCGCGAAGGTAGACGATGGGCATCAGCTGATTTCGGAGTCTGAGAAGTGGCGTATCGTTTATACTTTCAATTCGGTGCTCACCAGATTTATGGGCCCGGACCAGTTCAATGACCGAAAGCTGCGGAATGGCAAACCTTTGTCCCGAGGCCTCGACGATCAATGCCGAAACAATCGCCAAAGTCAGAGGGATCTTGATCATGAAGACCGTTCCCTCTCCTTGAACCGATTTTAGATCCACCGTTCCGCCAATAAGCTCAATATTTGTGCGGACCACATCCATGCCGACACCGCGACCCGAAACACTTGTAACCTCTTTAGCGGTCGACAGTCCTGCATTGAAGATCAGCTTGTGCAGTTCCTGCTCGCTCATTTGATTGAGTTCGTCTTCAGTTGCAAATTCCGACTCGAGAACCTTCTGTCTGATTTTCTCGGTATTTAACCCCTTGCCGTCATCGGCAATCTCAATGATGATATGGCCGCCTTCGTGATAGGCGCGGAGCGAAATGTTTCCTTCCTCGGGCTTGCCGACACGAATACGTTCTTCCGTGGTTTCCAGCCCATGGTCGGCAGAATTACGTACCATATGTGTCAGTGGGTCTTTGATCTGCTCGAGAACCTGGCGGTCAAGCTCTGTATCAGCGCCTATCATTTCCAGATTGATTTTTTTATCGAGCTCCTGGGACAGGTCTCGTATAATTCTCGGAAGCTTTTGCCAGGCGTTACCCACGGGCTGCATTCGTGTTTTCATGACACCTTCCTGAAGTTCGGCGGTGACATTGGAAAGACGCTGCAGTGGAACCTTGAACTGGCTTTCCTCCTGCCGGCGGTCAATTTCCAACAACTGATTCCGAGTGAGCACGAGTTCGCTCACCATCGTCATCAGTTGTTCCAAGGTATCGACATTCACCCGGATCGTCTGACTTTTTACAGGCCCCTCGCCGCCGCCTGTTTTCCCGTTGGCCGGTTTTTCTCTGGCAGATCGCTTGGTGTTCTGTTGCGGTTTATCAGCGCCAGGTTCTGCGGTTCCAGCCGTGTTGTCCTGCTTCTCGGTGGGAGAATTGTCGGCGGGAGGGCTGTCATCGGCCAAATCGTCATCTGGTCCCGGGGCTTCCTGAAAAGCTCGTTCAAGTTCCTCCAGGGACACCTCCCCGGGCTTGAGCTCTCTTTGCAGTTCCGGAACGTCAATTGCCGGCTCATCCATTTCTGACGCAGCGGAAGGTACCTCCGTCGGTCCGTTTTCATTGGCCAGAAAGATTTTATCGAGCTTGGAAATGAGGTCCTGATCATCGCCCTCCGGTTCAGTTCCGTGCTGTTCCAGCTCAATCAGAATTTCCTTGATGCGATCGATCGAATGAAGGATCAGCGTCACACCCTCTGAATTGACGGGTGAGCCGTCCCGGTATTGCCCCATGAGATTCTCAGCTGCATGGGCCAGGGCCTCGAGACGAGGAAGTCCGAGAAATCCGCAAGTTCCCTTAACTGTGTGTACGAGGCGAAATATATTGCTTAAAATTTCAGTGTTGTTCGGTTCCTGCTCAAATTTCACAAGCTCCGCATCAACAACATCCAGGCTCTCAGCAGTTTCCGTAAGAAATTCGCTTAATAAATCGTCCATAGAATTCCCCCAGCTTCTCTTTTGACAAGAGAAAGCTCCCCCCAGTTCACGGTTCCGAATTGCTAAATATCAGAACGCGAATAACTGCAGTCTGGTCTCAAAGGGTTAATAATCGCTGAAGGATTGGGTTAAACCTGCACACTGTCGACAAGAGATAGATCAGTGTTATCTATTTAATTCAAAGGATTAGCCGTAAGTAAGACATCCTCTTTCTGTAGACCGGCGACGAGCCGCATTTGCGCTTCAGATGCGATCCTGCTGGCGTAATAGGGCTGAATCGACAAGGTATCGAGTGGCTGGCTGGACTGACCCGATATGAGTTCCACAAGACCATCCGGAACGCGCGCGCCTTGACCGCGACAAAGGATCGTCATTGTCGCGCGATCCGAAGTTCCCTGTATTGCGAGATTGATCGTACCCCCGCGTGGTAAAGTCGTTATGGCGATAGAAATCAAATTCAAAAGTAGTTTCGCCTTGTCTTTTAGCAGTGTCATCGGTTCGACCTGCCACACCAACTGATGTTTAGACTCATCCAGTACGGCAAGTGCTATATCCCGGGCCATATTCATGTCGATTTCCGATCCGGCAGACCCCGCCGCACCAAATGCCAGCCGGGCGAACTGAAGCTTTGCGGAAGCCTGGGCCGCACTTTTACGGATCAAATCGAGGGCGTATTCCCGGACTTGAACATCTTCTTCTTCATCGAGGACTTCCAAACCATTCGAAATTGCTCCAACCGGTGAAATAACATCATGACAAATGCGACTAGATATCAATGCCGCAAGACCGAGATCATCCAATTGGTGCTGATTTGACATTATTCCCCCTTCTAGTGCCCCAGTTTGTAAACTACGGTAAGCATTTCCGCGGAAATGCGAACCCATGCGCCATCCATTTGCGTCCGAATTTTGATACACCCGCGCGTCTGGGCTGAAAAGGCAAGAAATAAATGCTCAATAAGTTTTTGTTCTTTAATAACTATTTGCAGAATATTTTTTTATTCCCAATCGAACAATTACAGAATTCCATCAAAATCGACGAATCAAATCCGTCAGTGGATGGCAGGTGACCAAAGGATCAGACTTCGATGTCCCAGATCGACCAGAAATTCCTAACTCAAAATCTTATTCCGACCGTACTGGAAGCCGGAAAAAAGATCATGACCTATTTCGAAACACCACTGGACATTGCAACCAAGGCAAATAATTCACCGGTCACTGAAGCTGATCAGGTTGCTGAAGACCTGATTCTTCGGGATCTCAAACAGTTCTGTCCCGAAATTCCGGTGGTCGCCGAAGAAAGCCTGAGTCAAGGCGCTCGCCCTCACGTCGAAGACATCTATTTTCTCGTCGATCCACTTGATGGCACGCGCGAATTTATAAATCAGCGTCCGGAATTCACGGTCAATATCGGACTGATCGAGAATAAATGTCCGGTATTCGGTATCATCCTGGCACCAGCCCTCGGCGAACTCTATGTGACCCTTGACCTGAATTCAGTGGGCCGGCTTGATACTGTGTTTGAAAGAACTTCGATTGATGTCTCTGATTTTCAACCCATTGCCTGCAGGCTGGTTGACAGGGAGGCCTTACATGTCTTAGCCAGCCGTTCGCACCTGGACGACGCGACCATTGCCTATTTAGACGATTTTTCCGTTGCCAATACGGTCAATGCCGGTTCTTCTTTGAAGTTCTGCCGGTTGGCTGAAGGGCGTGCCGACCTCTATCCCCGTTTTGGACCTACAATGGAATGGGACACCGCCGCCGGACAGGCCATTTTGCAAGCGGCCGGTGGCACCGTTGAAAATCTGGACGGCACCTCATTCCTCTATGGAAAAGTTGATCAGGAATTCAAGAATCCCGGGTTCATAGCCTGGGGCCGACGCTAATAGTTCAATTAATTTGTAAGTTTTTTCAAAGCGATTTGCCAATAATCAACGGCCTCGGCGATATGGGCTTCCGGATCTTCTTCCCATAATTTTCTGTTCACGGCATTATGGAACAAATAGACCCGTCCTTTGTGGAGGGACCAGATTGTCGGCAATCCGATCGTCGTTTTCTGCCTGGCCAAGGCAAACGGATCATAGCCACCGAATGCAGGTAGGTAATATTGCGGATGTCGAGCAAAGGCTTCCCTGTTGCCGGAATTCGTAAATTTCCAGATTGTGCCGTTTAGATCATGCTCGAATTTGGCTTTGCCCCTTCTCGGCCTTTGATCGACGAAGTAGGAAAGCGGATCAAAACCACCTAAGGCATACCCGGAACTCGAATCCGTCCAAACCCGGATCGTCGTATCGGCCGATTTTGCCAAACCGATATTTTGCATAGAAACGACAGCAAAAAGCGTCAACAGCGCCAAGACCCGGCAATTGAGAATGAAGTCTCCGTTTCTGAAAGAAAAAACCATCTGTATGTCCTGATTCGGCGAATTTTGAACCGTTGTCGAAGAATAGGTCGGATAACGTAAAAAAGACGTCAATATTTCAAGGTTTCGCTTAATTTAAGCAGCGTTTCGGCCACAGTTTCGTAACACTTTCCGGAGATTATGGCGCAACAGACGCAATGACAGGTCGATTCGATTTTCAACATTTAAGGAGGTCGTCCACCTCCGCGCGATACCTGTCCAAGTGAACGAGCTACAACGATGAACAAATTGGCAATGAAATTTTGCAGGCTGGCCCTAACGGTTACATGTGCCGCTTTTTTCGTTGGATCCGATCTCTCCGTCAGAGCAGAGGAAAATTTACCGTGGCTGGAAAATCCCAACCAACGACCTCAGGTCTATGAAGAGGTTCCGCAGGATATTCGCCCATACGATAGATCAAATCCGCTTCCCCGAGACGGTTATTCCAGCGGGCCTGAAAAAAGGAACTCCGGATACTATGAACCGCGCAACCGACCGGCGCCGTCAACTTATCAGCGTAATGATCCGTACGCCCAAAGTCCCCGGCCCCATCCGGAAGACAGCTATGGGCGGCAACGCTATCCGGAGCGACAGTATGATGATCGCCGCTACGACGACCCGAGATTTGATGATCGCCGGGCCCACGGCCGGTCTTATGAACCGGGATACCCAGACGATCGCCGCTATGACTATCCGCCGCCGGATCATAATCAAACTTATTCCGAGAATGAGATCGTTGACGCCGGTCACCGGTTCTTCGGAACCGTAAGCAGCGGGTTGGCAAAGGTAATTGCCTATGCATTCCGCAAATCCGGGAGACCCAACGGGTATATTCTAGGTGAGGAAGCCGGTGGCGCCTTCATCGCCGGTTTGCGATATGGCGAGGGGCACCTTCACACGAAACATCTGGGAAATCGCAAAATTTACTGGCAGGGCCCATCGGTCGGTTATGACTTTGGCGCCGAAGGCTCAAAAACCATGATCCTGGTTTATAACCTGAACCGCCATCGTGATATATTTCACCGTTTCGGCGGCATTGACGGTTCAGCCTATCTGGTCGGCGGGGTCGGCATCACTTTCCAGAAATATGGAGATATTGTTCTAGCCCCTATCCGATCCGGCGTTGGACTTAGATTCGGGGCAAATGTCGGATATTTAAAATATAGCGCGCGTCCTACCTGGAACCCGTTTTAAAGAATTCGACAAAATTCCTGTTCAATCTGCTTAATTCTGATCCAACATTCTTGTTGGATCAGAATTGCTGTATATAGTAAGGAATAAAGTTCCAATATTTCCAGTATTCGGGGACCAACAAATATGATCCAGTCCATCATGCTGGTCTCGCTTGGGGTGTTAATCGCCGGCTTCGTCACATTGCTGTTTGCATCAGCATTTTGGCGCCGTGCGATACGACTGACCACCGAGAGAATTCACAACAGCATGCCTGTGACATTGGCTGAGATTGAAGCCGACAAAGATCAACTACGCGCTGATTTTGCCATCCAGATCCGTCAATTGGAGGAGAAGCTTGAAAAAGCGGAGACGGAAGCGGCAAAGCAAACAATCGAAATCAGCCGCAAAGAAGTTAAGGTCGTCGAACTGAAAACCCAGCTCGAAGAACGTTTGCGGGATCTCGAAGAGCAACAGAACGCAAACGAGATTTTCGAACAAACCATAACGAACCGCCTGCCGAAGATGGAAGCCCAGCTGGCAAAAGCCAAGGAACTGCTCGGAGAGCGGTACATGGAAATCAGTAAGCTCCGGATCAAAATAAATCAGCAGGAAGGAAAGATTGGCGAAGTTGTCGCTAAAGATCAGATCCGCAAAGCGGAACTTCAACGTCTCAAACAGGAGCTCGACGGCAATACGGCTCCTGCAAACAGCAATGGGAAAGACGTTGTACCCCTTTCAGAATTCGAACTCCTGAAAGAACAGAATGAATCGCTTGAGACGCGCATATCGAAACTGCGGGAAGAAATGAATGAGCAAACGTCTTCACCATTTTCGACGGATCTGGGCAAAGAGGATCATATCGAAGATATCGAACTGAGCCTGCTTGGACATTCGGCCAAGGGCAAGCCTCCAAGCAACGGTAAAAGTGAAAAATCCGAGGATGAAGGAGACGTCAAAACCATTCTGCTCGAACGCAGTAAGAAAAATGGTAAGAAGAGCGAAAAAATATCCGAAACTGTCAAAGCAAAAACTAAGAAAGTGAATAAAGCCAAACCGGCAACAAAAAACGACGAAAATTCAGAACAGCCCGTTGAGGCGGCAAAATCAGCGAAAAAATCCGGTAGCCTGCGGAAAACATTGTCTGACAGATTGAAAAATCTTCAGGACGGATAGTCAATGTCCCCTGTAAATACGACAAGACAGGTTTTATACATTTGCATTTCCGGTCTATGCCTTGTCATTGCTGCAATAGATCTGCCTACAACATCTCAGGCTCAAACGTCGCAACCGGAAAGTAATAGCATCCAGGTGCAGCCGCTGCCGCAACTGGGGCAACCGAACCAGGCAGTGAAACCAAAGGTCATCAAGCCGGCGCCCCCGAAGCGACCGAAACAAACGACCATTGGTTTAATTTCCGGACCCTATGGAACGGCTTCACTGCAAATGAGCAGTGAACTTTCCCAACTGATTGGGGAAAATGATTTTCGTGTTGTTCCACTGATCGGCGATTCCCAGAAACAAAATCTTAGAGACCTGTTCTGGCTGCGCGGCGTCGACTTTGCTGTTGTTCAATCGGATACACTGAACTGGTCAAAACAGGATAAAGAGACAAAGGACCTGGTATCCAAACTCAGATACATTACGGAATTTTCAAATTCCGAAGTGCATATTCTCGCGCACCGTTCGGTGACCGACCTAAAAGACCTGGAAGGAAAAACCGTCAATCTAGGGCCGCGCAAATCCCAGGCGTCGCTGACGGCCCAGAATATTCTTCGTGCCCTAGATATCACAGTTAAACCCGTTTATCAGGACTTTCAGAAATCCATCCAGCAAACGCGTGAGAACATGATATCAGCAACAGTCCTCACATCCGGCAAGCCGGCGCCAGTCCTGTCCCAGATTCCCGGAGGCCCGGATCTTAAACTACTCAATATCGGCTACTCAGATATTTTTGCAGAAGCCTACACCCCCACACTGCTGAGCCACGAAGACTATCCCAATCTCATTTCCGAGAACAAATCCGTTGATACTCTGGCCGTCAGAACGTTCCTCATCGTATACAACTGGCGCCGATCAAATCCGCGATATGCGAAAGTGTCCAAATTTGTTTCGGCAGTTTTTGCCAAATTGAGTACGCTGCAGTCCGAGGGGTATCATCCCAAGTGGCAGGAAATTAATCCCACTTCTTCCATAAAGGGATGGCAGAGGTTTGATGCGGCCGTAAAAATTTTGCAAAAGGATTTTCGAGATGTGTCGCTGGCCAATGCAACGGCGAAAACGCGTTCCGCTTTTGAAAAATTCCTGGCCAGTCAGGGTGTTCGAACGACAAATCTATTGACGCCCCAGGAGCATGAAAGACTGTTTAATCAGTTCATGCAAATGCGAAAATCTACAAGACCCTAGGAGGGGAAATTATGTACTTTGCAATAAAGCTTTTTGATGTTGAAAACTCTGGACCCCTCCGCGATCAGTATCGGCAACCGCATCTCGACTACCTCAAGCAGTTTGATGATCAGACTTTATTTGCGGGGCCCTTTCTCACGACGGATCTGACGACAGAGCTTGGCAGTTACAGGTTGATCGATTTTCCCGATCGCAAGGCCGCCGAGGAGCACGTGGCCGCTGAACCCTATCTTATTGGTGGCGCTCAGAGCGGAGCTGAGATTTATGACTGGTCTCCCAGTGTTCCCTACAACTGGAGAGACTGCCCCCGGAAAGAGGGCAATGTGCAGTATCTGATTGAAGCCATCGACAAACCCGACAGCGCCGAGTTGAGGGATTCTCTCCGGGCCGAACATGAAGCCTACCAGCAGTCGGTGATAGACATTTACATTACCCGTGGACCGTTGCTCGAACAGGGAAGTTCGTTGCAAATTGGCAGCGTCATGATCATTGATGTGCCAAATCTGGAAGCAGCCATGAACTTCTGGGAGAATGAACCCTTCAACACAGGGGGGCTGTTTGAAAAAGTAGGATTTTATGGCTGGCGATTTGGTCGCGTTATGGACCGCTTCAAATCTTGAATTGACCGATTCACGTGTTCAGCTTAGGGCTCTAACCAGCCATCAGAATATGCATCCTCGCGCTGCAACAGGCCAGACTGACTCCACATAGGGTTCTGAACCTTTAAGGTCGCGCACACCAACATACCAGTTGTGCAGATTGATTGTCGGATCGCAGTGCCCGGGTATGAGTAAAACTTTTTCACCTAGCTCGTAACGGACATTTTTGGACTGCCAGGCCAAAACACCGTGCTCATCCGAGGCGTTGACATAGTCGACTTCGCTGTTGGCTAACATCTTCGGCAAACCACTATCAACACCAAAGCTCTTCAGCCCTGCATCGACAACCGCCTGATGCGGCTTGGTCGCACTCATAATTGTGGCATAAACAAAGAGTGCATGTTCAAACCTCGAAAAGGGTTTCCCGGCTTCGTCGAGATTGAGGGCATAATCGGCATCCATGAATATGTAAGATCCCGCCTGGACTTCATTGTAGACACCACTGCCGGCTTCCAGCGGATAGGTGCCTGTCCCACCCCCTGATACGATCGAACAGTCAATGTTTTTGCTTTGAAGGGCGGCAAGAGTTTCATTGACGCATTCAATGGCGAACTCTATTGCTGTTTGCCGCTCACCGGGCGTCCTCAGATGCTGGGCGCTGCCCTGATAGGCCTGCAATCCTCTGAAATTCAGATGTTTCAATCCTTGAATCGTTTCAATCAATGCCAAGGCATTACGCCCCGGAGTCACACCGCAACGACCAGCTCCCACATCGATTTCAACAAAAACATCTATTGTTGTGTCGAAGGCTCTAGCCTGGGTATCCAGATCAACGGCATTGTTTGCATTGTCGAGGCAGGTCATCAGATGGGTCTGACAGGCGAGAGCTGCCAGTCTACGCATTTTTTTCTCACCGACGACCTGATTGCTGATCAGAATATTGCTCACGCCTCCCTGGAACATGATCTCGGCTTCGGAAACTTTCTGACAGCAGATTCCGACCGCACCGAGATCCATCTGCATTTTCGCAATAATTGGAGATTTGTGTGTTTTGGAGTGCGCGCGCAATTTAACTGG
>CAJHZG010000490.1_pt1 | contig 29214 bp, 27 predicted proteins | sample 9198901 | NCBI WGS metagenome assembly CAJHZG01 (sample SAMEA7708382, study PRJEB35096) | sediment metagenome | biome: marine neritic benthic zone biome [ENVO:01000025]; feature: sediment [ENVO:00002007]; material: shallow marine sediment [ENVO:03000034] sea grass bed [ENVO_01000059] ... | reverse complement strand
CGAGGATCAGGTCGACACCCCGGCGTGCGAGCCTGTGGGCACTGTCCAGGGCCATACCCTTGGAGCCGCCGATCAGTAAGGCTGTCTCTTTGTTCTGGTTACTATTTCTGGTCATGTTGTTCTCCTTGGTTTAATCGATTGAATTCGTTGTTTTGCATCTCGCCTTGCATTCTGTTTTTGCATCATGTGCGTGCCTCAATTTCTGCATCATACGACCACATCATTCTGTGCTTCACTGTGGTCCTCAAAAGCATCCAGCAGGCTTGTCATTATCAATTGAAACAATCTATCGGTAGATAGATAAAATAGACAAATATATGAATTGAATTTTTGTTGTTCGGGGCCTGCCTTTCTTTTGTCTGAGCGTAAAATGTGTGGGTGTTATTTTATCCCGGAATCAGCGCGCAACGACGAGCCGATAGCCGCAATCCAGTTCGTCGAGATCAAGAAGGGAGCGATAGCGCTGTTCCCAGGCGCCGTTGCGCAAATCCATTTCGAGTCTTTTCAGCCTGTCCGATATATCGCCGAGGGCCCAGAAAGAAGATATGGCCGCCCGTACTCTTTCGTCCAGATAGGCCGAAGGCCGCTGCCAGTAGGCCGCCAGGAATCCATCCGTGCAGTCACGGGGAATAGGCACCGCCTCGACATCCACCGCGCCCAGCCATTTTTCGAAATCCGTTATGGGCGGCATATTTTTTTCATCCAGTTTCACGAACTCGGGGAAATAATCCAGCAGCCAGAAACTATTGAAGGACGGATCGTAGGTGAGAAAGACGATATTGCCGCGGGTGACGCGACGCATTTCCGCAACGCCCCTGCGATGGTCTGACCAGTGATGGATGGTCAGAACGGCCATCGACGCATCGAAAGACTTGTCCGCAAAGGGCAAATCCTCGGCAACACCCTGGATAACCGTAACATCCGAAGGTGCGCGCTGTTTAATCATTTCAACGGACGGCTCAACCGCCGTTAACTTTTTCCCCCGGGGCTCGTAGGATCCGGCCCCCGCCCCCACATTCAGGATCGTTTCCCCCGTGCCCAAAGTGGATTCAATTCTTTGCGCGATGCGGGGATCAGCATGTCTCAGATCGGTGTATTGCAGACCAATTCTGTTGTAGATCGTGCTCAAGTCTTTCAACCCCGTTGTTCTGGTGTCCCGGCCCTCATTATTTATCTCCAGGACTCCATGAACCACAGAGCAGCGCCCGTAATGATCGAATTTCCCGTCCATTACCGCAGAATGGGTTCCCCGATTGTTTACGATGCGGGAGTTCGCCTGCCGCAACCTGGCGTTTTCCGGATCCGTTCCATTATCGATTGGGTTCAGGGCGTCCAGCCAGCTTTTTCTTTCAGGTTGACCGGATAAACGGTTCAATTCCGCAATCGGTCCACTCCTGTCGCGGGGTTCGTCCCCTGTGGCCATCCCGGCGCTCTCATCCGGGATCATTCTGACACTCTCATCCTGGTTCATGCTGTCGGCCTCATCTGCCATGTCTTCTTTCTCTGGTTTGACTATCTATCAGTAGATAGATAAGAAGATTGAACTTATATGGTGTTGCATTGGCGGCTGTCAAGAGTTATCTATCAACCGATAGATAGTTGAGATGAGGACTATGGAAAACAGGGAACAGAATATTCTTGCGGCCGCCGAAGCTCTGGTTCGGGAACGGGGTTATAACGGCTTCAGCTTTCGGGAGGTTGCCAGGGAAGTCGGGATAAAAAGCTCATCGGTCCATTACCATTTTCCCACCAAGGAGGATCTCGGTGCAGCCATCGCCGAAAACTACACGGAAAATTTTCTGAGCAAGCTCGGCGAACCGGGAAGTATCCAGGAAAAAGGCAGGGATCCCGTTGATGTTTATGTAACCGTCTTCCGGAAGGCCCTGGTCCGGGATAAGCGCATGTGTCTGTGCGGGCTACTCGGGGCCGAAGCCGCGGGCTTGCCTCCGAAGGTTGTGGCGCAGACACGATTGTTTTTCGAACAAAACATTGACTGGCTGTCCCGCGCTTACGGTCTGGAGATGAGCCGCAGGGAGGCAAAACCGAAAGCGATACAGACCCTGGCCCTGCTGGAAGGCGCCATGATCTTGGGAACCGTTTTCGACGAGGTTAAATATTTCGAAACCGTGATTTCCGCCGTCGGTAAAATCAGGGAGTAGGAAACCGGAGGTTAATTCAACCCCCGGCGCGAAGGATCAATGACATGGTCGGTAGGCAAGAATGGCCTGCGCATTGTTCTGACAAAAAATGACGGTTCCCGGAGAATCATGATGTTCTTGCCGGGAACCGTTTGTACGCAGCTCCACTTTGTTCTCAACTTTACACAACCGTACTCTACCCTGTGCGACCTTACGCGACTCTGTGCAACCTTATGCGACTCTGTGCAACCTTACGACACTCTGTGCGACTGTACGCGACCTTCAGCGACTGAACACTACTTTACGGGACTGTATTTGACTGTGCCGAAGTCGACAGACTTTCCATTCGGCTGACGCATGATCTGGGGGCCTAGTGCTTGTGACTGATGAGGACCGGGTCCGAGCGGCAGGGATTGGCACTTATCGAATAATACACGAACCTGTTACCACCCTCGGCATCCGTGAATTTGTCACGGGCATTACGCCAGCGGGCGAACTCACCACCGTATCGGTTACGCGTTTTCTGACGCCACTTGTCGATTGCTTTTTTCTTGGCCAGCTTGCGGCTGATCCAGAACGGTGGACGCCCCGGAAAACTCACGGTAACACCAACTCTTTTTTTACAGGCCGAATATTTGGGATGCGCCTCGGTCGGTGAACTTGAACTCGTGGTGACCAGGACCGCACCCAGTGCGGCGAACACGGCAGCGAAAAGCGGTTTTTTCAATGCCGAAAAACTCTTTGTCGAAACAGTCTTCGTCTTCTTCGTAGGGAATGTCATTTGTGCAGTCATTGGTTATTCCTGTTATGCTGAACTCAAATGCGTCGTCGACATGCAGGGAAACTAGGAGAGGGCAGCTGAGGAAAAGCTGAAGCGCCGGTTCATCCGTTATTCATAATCTTGAATTCGAATCTTCTAAGGCGGCGGAACAGGTAAAAAATCCCCGTTTCCGGGGAAAACCAAGAACGGCGTTCTCGGAATTTTTTTTTAAATTTTTAGGATAAAATGTTCTCCTGCCATCCGGACCTCCGCCTCCGGACCCCTGTCAATGCACTTCTGATTCGCCGGCAAAACTTTGCAAACCCATGGAATTCCGACCTTTTTCGCCATATTTTCAGGCTAAATTATCTTAACAGGACCTTCGGGCATTTTTTCTTGGATTTGTAACCCCGAAAAAATGTAAATTGAATGTGCAATTCCGAAATTTTTGGTCGAAATTAAATTGCAGAAAATGAAAAGAAACAAACAAAAATTGCCAAATTTTGCGAAAATTATTACTTCCTATTTTATTTCTGCCATGACTTATTTCAGCGTCTTTGCAACAGCTTCCGCCGCGCCCCCGACCGTTGAAGAATATCTGAAAATTGCGGGAGATCGCGCCAAAGTCGTTGCGGCTGGGAAATTAGTGATTTCAGGTAAACGTCTGACCTGCGGACGTCGTCCGACTGTGATTCATCCCGGCTTCAGTGACTACGGTGGAGCTTTTCCTGGTTTTCTGATTTTAAACATCGAAAGAATGAAACTCCTGCCAAAGGTCGTACAGTGGTGGATATTTGCCCATGAATGTGCCCATCAATTTCGCGGCCCCAGCGAAGAAACTGCAGATTGTTTTGCGGTTCAGCGGGGACGTCGTCAAGGCTGGCTGAAAGAGACTGGAATGGAACAGATCTGCAAGTTCATTGCTCCGGCACGAGGGGACGGTATTCATTCTCCAGGTCCGGTCAGATGCGAAAAAATGCGGATCTGTTTTGCAAGCAAGAAAGTATTCTAAAATGAGAAAAGCTTGAGCGATTATTTTTTTTGACAATCGCTGCAGGTACCCGTCACTTCGACGCGAATTCCCTTGACCTGGAATCCCTTTTTGAGCGCATCCTTCGTTAAATGATCTTCGCAGTCTCTGATGCGCAATTCCATAGTGTTTTTACATCCTTCGCAGATGACGAAACCGGCCGGTTCGATGTGTGGATTTCCATCGCAGGCGACAAAGGCATTTAAGCTTTCGATCCGATGAACACGACCCGTATCGATCAATTTGTCCAGCGCCCGATATACCGTTAGTGGCGCCTTGATGCCGCTGTCGCGAATATTTTCGAAGCTCAAAATTTCGTAGGCCGATAGTGGTTTGTCAGATTTGGAAAGCGTTTCCAAAACGGCCGTCTGATTAGGCGTTAGTTTCATAGGTTGGTTCATCTATTATTCTATCGGCAATTATTTCGCACGAATCGTAACACGTTCATTCGTGATTAAGTGGCCTTTGCCAGTTCACTAGCATAGCGAGAACGGACAGCCATTTCAAATCGTCGGCTGACAGGAAACATTTCCCCGTTTACCAAAATCACGCGAAGACCCCGTGAAGATTTTTCAAGCCGGGAAATCGCAGAGTCAGACACCCAGTATGAACGATGAATTTGCAGGCCTTCAATCTCTTCAAGTTCACGCAAAGCATCACGAAATCTATAAAGGGCCATGGAAGACCCTAGTGTGGTATAAATTTTTATATAATGCTCCTGAGCCTCCACGGATAAGATCTCTCCACCAAGGGCAGGTTTGGCATAGGACAAAAATCGGGGTCGCAACGAAGAAGCCTGAGATTCCGTATTGGATTCTTCTGTAGGGATATCGCCCTGGTGTTTTGCGACGGTTTCGAGGATCACTCTCGGAAAAATTACAAGAAGACAAAATACAAAGTGGTTGTCGGTGAGATAAAAGGTTTCTATCAGAAACAGCGTGATCAGGGATTGGTTAGGCGTTTCAGCGAGTACACCCCCCAATTCTGGTTGCCCGAGTACGAGATCAAGCATTGTGATGATCATTACGAACGGCAAAAGTGAGATGATACATGCCATAATGGCGGGTATCGGCCAACCCCGCCATCGATTGATGGGGGTGGATTCAAGGACGAACATTGTTCCCACAAAAAGTACAAAGCCTGCTGATAGCCTGACGATCCAGTAAAATGGAAACAGGATTGTGTTAATGCCCAGGGAATAATTGGCGTTGTGCGCTGTAAGAAATAAAGCGAGCAGAAGAACAATCAGATAAGAAGGCGCAAGCCAGGATTTGCTTAGGGTAGAACTGGGATCAAGTTTGAACTCACTCATATCAATCTTGTAAATCTTCTATCAAATTTATTCAATTCAAGTTTATTTCAAGAAGCATGAATGGAGTAAGAGATGTCAAGACTATGATTAAGATGAAGAATTTTTTGCACTAATTGCAACCAAGAAGCAGTACTTAGATTTATGAAACTGATCCAAATGAAATTGATTTTCGCTCATCTATCAGTGAAAATTCAACGTATATTGGTCGACAGAATTTAATGTAAGTTTCAAGTTGGAGGAACGATGTCCACTCAAACGACAAAGATTTCGCGACGTACAGCGGTAGCCGGCCTGGCAGGCGCAGCAGCACTTCCGGCGCTCGCAAATTCACCCGCATTCGCAGCAGCACCCATGCTCGGAGGTTCTAATCCATCGCACTATCGCTTTAAGATCGGAGCATTTGAGGTCACGACAATTTTCGACGGATTTGTCAAGGTTCCGAGGATCCATCCCATCTTTGGCAACAATCAGAAGCCGGAAGATGTTATGGCCCTCGCCAAAGAAAACAATATCCCGGGAGACAAAATGGCAATCCCCTTTTCACCGGTGGTTGTCAATACGGGTAAAGAATTGGTCGTGTTCGATGCTGGAAATGGCGCCGGGCGGCGTAAGGCGGGTGCAGGTCGACTTGCCACGGCTTTAGGTAAAGCAGGCTATAAACCGGAACAGGTGGACATTGTTGTCATTACGCATTTTCATCCGGATCACATTGGCGGCATGATGGAGGGTGGCAAACCTTTGTTCCCCAACGCGCGCTATGTGACCGGAGAAGCGGAATATAATTTCTGGACCAAACCTGAACTGGCCTCTGGTGCAGATAAAAGAATGCAAGGGCGGCTGAAGGCTATAAATGCCAATGTTGTGCCGTTTGCAGAGAAAATGACATTTTTGAAACCGGAGGGCGAAGTTGTTACAGGGATTCGGGCCGTTGATGCCTCCGGTCACACACCTGGACATATGGCCTACCATATAGAAAGTGACAACGGACGGTTCCTGTTGTTTGCGGATACAACGAACCATTATGTGGCTTCCCTGCAAAAACCGGATTGGCATGTTGTTTTCGATATGGATAAGGAAAAAGCTGCGGCTTCCCGGAAAAAAATTCTCGATATGATCGCCACAGACAAAATACCTTCAGCCGGATATCACATGCCCTTCCCTGCAGTGGGGTATGTTGAACGGAAAGATAGCGGCTTTCGCTGGGTTCCCGCGAGCTATCAGCTCGATCTTTGAAGCAAATTCAAAGAAACATGTGAGAATCTGCCGGTCCTACGACCGGCAGATCACATAAATCCTATTGAATTGATCAATTTCTATTGAGAATCCGGCGGTCAGACATCAAAGTTTGACCGCTCTTTATTGAGATTATTTTCCCACAAACCATATTCGGAATATCCACCCCATGCCTTAACGCCATAGGGTTCAATAGATTCTAACAAGTCACTGTGTAGTGGATTAAATTGGAAATTGGAGTCCCCAATGAAATTGATCATCCGACTGGCCATTCTATTTCCTGTATTTGCATTTTCTCATTCTGCTGCTGAAGCGCAAAAGGTTTATTCCTCTAAACAAGCGAAATTTGTTGTGGAGACCGTTGTGGGCGGACTCGAAAGACCGTGGTCACTCGCCTTTCTGCCCAATGGCGATATGCTGGTGACAGAGAAATCCGGTCGACTGAGACTCGTTCAAGACGGAAAGCTTGTTGCCAAGGCGATCGAAGGATTACCTCGAATAGCCGTTGTTGGCCAGGGAGGGCTTTTGGATGTCGTGCTGCATCCAGATTTTGCAGATAATCAAAGACTTTATATTTCCTATTCGGCACGAGGTGCAGGAGGAACTGGCACTGAGGTCATGACCGGGTTATTCGACGGTCAGAAACTCAGCAATACCAAAGTCATCATGCGGGCCCTGCCCAAATCCCGGGGTGGCGTTCATTTCGGATCCCGTATGGCCTTTGATACCCAGGGACATCTGTATATATCCCTTGGCGACAGAGGCCGGCGGAACCAGGCACAGCGACTCTCGACGCACTATGGATCTGTTCTCAAATTGATGGATGATGGCCGCGTTCCAGCGGACAATCCGTTTTTAAAAAATCCCGAGCGCAAACAGGAAATTTATTCCTACGGACACAGGAATGTTCAGGGCATTGCATTGAATCCGTTGACCAATGACATGTGGACACATGAGCACGGGCCCAGAGGCGGCGATGAAGTCAATATCCTGAAAAAAGGCGCAAATTTTGGATGGCCGGCCATAACTTATGGAATTAACTATGACGGTTCGACCATCACGGAAAAGAAACGGGCTCCAGGTATGGAGCAGCCAGTTACATATTGGGTTCCTTCGATCGCTCCCAGTGGAATGGCATTTTACAATGGTAATAAATTTCCGCAGTGGAAAGGCGATTTATTCGTCGGTGCCCTCGCAGGTGCTCATCTTAGACGGCTGGAAATCAAAGCGAACAAAGTTGTCGATCAGGAACAACTGCTTGGAGATCTGGGTTCCAGAATCCGGGATGTTCGGATGGGACCTGATGGATATATCTATGTCCTGACAGATCAACAAAATGGAAAAATTCTGCGTCTCAAACCGGCAACCTAGTTCAATAGGATAGGCCTTATGCGACTTCAGGATTGCAGCTGTTCAGCCAAGTCACTATCCCAGAAGGCCGCTTCAATCTTGTGTCCATCCAGGTCTCGCACAAAACACCCATAGTAGGGGTCGCCATACTCTTTTCGCGGCCCCGGGGCTCCCTCCTCTTTTGCTCCGGACTTTAGAGCAGCATCACAAAATTTTTGTACCTGCTCTTTGGAAGTGGCGATAAATCCAAAGTGCGTGCCATTCCCGAGGGTGGCCGGCTGTCCATCGATCGGCGTCTGCACCCAGAATTCCGGAAACTTTCGACCATAGGCTACGGCTTCCCCATGTTCCATTATGCGTCGGCAATTCAATGTCGCGAGTACGGTGTCATAAAACGTAATGGCCTGCTCAAACTGGTTGGTGCCGATGGAAATATGAGAAACAATACTGACAGGTTCTTCGCTCATAAATTCGATCCTCTATGATAAATAAACTTCATATTGATGTGCTGAATTTTTGCTGTATCGAGATTCTAACTTGATCCTCAATTTCGTAAAATAAAAATTGCCTATAATTGTATGGACTTTATTCGGCAACTCTCGTCGATAACATCAGCAAAGACTTGAACTCAGGGCAAAATCAGCCTGGATATTTGATCCTCGGGAAACACGAACTCGTCAAGATTGGATCCTTCTCCCTCTCGGTCGATGACCAGAAACTCGGATATTGTTTCGCAACATATCAGGGGGTGATGCCATACGCCTTTGTGATAATTCACTCCTTGTGAAGGCGAAGCCGAAAAGGCGTGGAGAGTGCCAGGCTGACCATCTTGTCCATTCGATGCGACAACAATTAAATAAGGCTGACCACCGAGGGGGTAGAAAGCCTGGGATCCAAGGGGATGGCGTTCCAGCATGGCAATTTCCAATGGAAATTGCCGCGGGGTTCCGCGAAAGATGCTGACAATTGGGTGGCCACTATTGTCGGAGACGTCGATTGTTGCGAGATTATGGAATCGTGTTGTTGTTCCGGAATTGATTATCCGCTGTTCCGCATTTTCAGTTTCGATCACTGATCCAAAGGTCTTGAAGTTTGATGCGGTTAACGGGATTGGAACGAGTTCCTGCATGAGTCAGCCGATCTCTGTGATCTTTCCATAAAGGCGCAGCCTGGAAACACCACCGTCAGGATAGATGCTAAAGCGAACAAAATTTATGGGATCATGATTCTTTATTTGATCCCGGAAATTCTGCTGACAGTCGGCTGCCAGCTTCTGTTGCGGGAGTATATCCTGCCACGCTTCGCTTTGTTTGATAAGTTCGGATCGCTCCAGATCACGGGATAGCCGCGCACCCTGAAGTGTGCATGAATCCGGATAGTTGCCTTTGAAATGGGCAGTGTCGACAAGAATGTCCTCAATCTGCCCGACTGTTGCGAGCTTAATGATACACCAATCATGTCCGGGCCCCCGACGGCGCGCGGTTTCCCAGCCATCCCCCATATCAATTCCCGGCATGGGTGCCAATATATTTGATGGTTTTCCGTAGTGGGCATCACTCCAGCATACAGGACGAGCACCATTTGCCAGGGCGGCGAGATCGACCGTTTCCGTTAGTTCCTTTTCAGACCAATTCTTTTCCAGCTCACCGAAAACACGCAGGCGTGCGACACCGCCATCTGGCACGATATTCAATCGCAAATGACTCCAGATGCCGGAATTCGAGACTTCGATCACATTGTGCGAGTCACCTTTTAGGTCCGTCAGGGATATAAGGCCTTGCCAGTCATCATCGTCAGGAATTTCTTTGTTTGAATGACAGACTTCAATTGATGCCTTTGGGGCATAGTTGCCGGTGAAGAAACTAGTATCAATATCGACGAAACGTATGCGGCCTGAAAATCCGAATTTGATGATACACCAGTCGTGTCCAGGTGACCTTCGTCGGCGGCTTTCCCAACCATCCATCCATTTGCCGTGGTCATCATATTTGTCAGGAATGAAAATGGGATCAGCCAGATCGATAAGGCGTTCTTTGGGGGCAAAGAAATCATCACTGGCCAGAAGCGTTTCCGAACCCAACCGTCGGCTTGCAAGATTGACCCAGGTTTCGGACAGAGATTGTATTTCCGGATCGATCGGTGCGGTGATGATCTGTTCGGACATATGCAGTGTAATTCCTAGTTATCTGGCTTGTGATGTTCGTGCCAATGGCGGGCGATATCGATCCGACGGGGGAACCAAACATCTTCATGGGATTTGGCATAGCTGAGAAATTTTTCCAGCGAAGCAGACCTGCCTGGACGGCCTGCCAGTCGACAGTGAAGACCGATGGACATCATTTTAGGGGCTCCGGACTGACCTTCCTTGTATAAGACATCGAAACTATCTTTCAAATAAGAGAAGAATTGTTCACCGGAATTGAATCCCTGAGCCGTAGCAAAACGCATGTCATTGCTGTCGAGGGAATAAGGAATGACCAGATGATCGTCATTCACTCCCTTTACCCAATAAGGAAGATCATCCGCATAGGAATCTGAATCATATAAAAATCCACCTTCTTCAACTACCAGATCACGGGTGTTATCCGTGCATCGGCCGAGATACCATCCATAGGGGCGTTCACCGGTAGCTTCTGTGTGCAAAGCGATCGCCTCTTCCATATGTTTCTTTTCAATCTCTCGAGGTATGTGACGATACTCGATCCAGCGAAGTCCGTGACTCGCGATTTCCCAGTCCAATTCTTTCATGGCAGCAACGGCCTGGGGATTTCGGGACAAGGCCATGGCAATCGCATAAACGGTAATTGGAATCTCATAGTCTCGAAACAAGCGCCAAATGCGCCAAAACCCGGATCTTGATCCATATTCGTAGATCGATTCCATATTCATGTGCCGTTGATTTGGCCAGGGTTCGGCACCAACAATTTCTGAGAGAAAAGCTTCCGAAGCTGCATCGCCGTGTAGAATGCAGTTTTCACCACCCTCTTCGTAGTTCATCACAAACTGTAAGGCGATTTTCGCGTTTCCCGGCCATTTAGGATCCGGAGTCGTCCGGCCATACCCAATGAGGTCACGAGGATAATCTGTACTCAAGCTTTCACTTCCTTCCCTGAACGGCTTCAAGTGTTTTCGAGTAGAGTTTCAATCCTTAACCGAGCGATTTTATGCACCTGCCGGAGTGCTGTTTGAAACTCTTGTGACTTATCGTTAGAAACGCGATCCTCGAATGCTTTCAGTATATCCCTTCGATCGAGGCCTTTCACTGCAATAATAAACGGAAAGCCGAATTTTGTTGAATATTCGGAATTGAGTGCCTGAAATTTTTCGAATTCCTCCGGGCTGCATTTATCAAGTCCCGCACTTGATTGTTCCGATTTTGAATCGCTTGTGAGCTTGTCCTCTATTGCGAGTTTTCCAACGAGTTCCGGATGGGCTTTGAGAAGTTTGAGTTTTTTTTCCTGTGAAGCCGAATCGACGACTTCTGCCATCTTTGCAGCAAGTGCGGAGGGTTCATCTTCCCGCACCGCCATTCCCTTATTGAAAGTTTCTTCCGCGATCCAAGGAGAATGCTCATACACACCGCCAAATTGGTCGAGAAATTGGCGCAGAGACATGTCCGAAGGTTTGACGTTCAAAGATTTGGCCACAATTTTACCTGTTCAACCTAAACTGCCTAATGTTTGAGCTGCATAATACCGGAATAAAGGCATCACCGGAATTCTGAATTTCCAATTGAATACCAACGATTTAATTTTATGCAATTTAAAAAAAAAGATGGCTAATTCAATGATTTTTATTCAATAATACCCTGGTTTAGCAAATGGAGAAGAAATTCTATTGCTGCGCAATCTGGGACCGTCAATATCGGATCAGAGGCACGCGCAAAAAATTATCGATTTCAATTGAACTCAAGGAATACGTCAATGGGTAGATTGACAACCCATGTCCTAGACACTGCAGTTGGCAAACCGGCAGAAAATTTGAAAATTGCTTTGTTTCGATTTGAAAATGCAAATTCGGTCAAAGTCAGTGAGTATCGAACAAATGCTGATGGGCGAACTGATCGCCCCATGCTTGATGAAAACGATTTTGCACCTGGAGAGTACGAGTTGCAATTCTTTGCAGGTGACTATTTTGACACCCTGAATATTAGCTTACCCTCGCCCAAATTTCTTGACGTTGTGGTCATCAGATTCGGAATTTCCGATTCCGATTCTCACTACCATGTTCCTCTTCTTCTTTCTCCATTTGGCTATTCGACCTATCGCGGAAGCTAGGCCGGACAGGACAACAACTCTATGCGTAATCATATTTCATTTGTTTTGAATGGTGAGTTGAAAACAGCTGAAAACTTTGCGCCTACTCAGACGGTCCTGAATTTCCTGCGCAAAACAAACAGATTAACTGGTACCAAAGAGGGTTGTGCGGAGGGTGATTGCGGCGCATGTACTGTTGTTATCGGCGAGCTCGTCGACGACAAATTGATTCATCGAGCTGTCAACGCTTGTATTCAGTTTGTGCCCATGCTTGACGGTAAATCCATCACGACCGTCGAAGGACTTGCGGATGGAGCGCATTTGCATCCCGTACAGCAGTCTATGGTCGATCTGCATGGATCTCAGTGCGGATTTTGTACACCCGGATTTGTCATGTCGCTTTATGGTGCATACCTCAACCGTGAGGTACTCAACCGTGATGGTTTAAATGATATTCTGGCCGGTAACCTCTGTCGATGCACCGGCTATGGGCCGATCATTGATGCGGGATTGCAGATGCGGCATTTGCCTGAATCTGAGCAGCAGTCAAAGCGACTGATGGAAGAAGAAAGACTACTCATATCCCTTGGAGAACAAGAAACGCTGCATCTCTCTTTCGGGGATTTTCAGTACTTCGCTCCGAAAACCAGTGATGAACTGGCGCAGCTTTATCTCACGCACCCGGATGCCACAATTGTTGCCGGTGCCACGGACGTGGGACTTTGGGTTACGAAACAACATCGCAAATTGCCAACAATCATTGAGATCGGAAAAGTCGCGGACTTAAAACAGGTGACTCGCGATGATCACAATGTCATCGTTGGTGCCGGTGTCAATTGTGCGCAATTCGAAAAACTTCTGAAGGACCTGTATCCGGACTTTGCTGAACTCATGCGGAGATTTGGGTCAAATCAGGTGAGGCAGGCCGGGACGATTGGAGGAAATATTGCGAATGGATCTCCGATCGGGGATTCGATGCCGGCTTTGATCGCACTGGCCGCAAAGGTGACATTGCGAAAAGGAAGTGAAAAACGGGAAGTAGCCCTGGAAGATTTCTTCATCTCCTACGGAAAGCAGGATCGAACGGCCGGAGAGTTTGTCGAATCCATCTCCTTCCCATTGGACGATAAACCGGATCGATTGAGGTGTTATAAGATATCCAAGCGTTTTGATCAGGACATTTCGGCTATCTGCGGCTGTTTTTATGTCCGGGTAGATGGAGAGATCATCGAAGAGGTGAGACTTGGTTTTGGAGGCATGGCCGGCATTCCCCAGCGGGCTAAATTCGCGGAACAGGAGTTGTTAGGCAGCAACTGGAACAGGGAAGCAATTGAAGCCGCCGCTAAAGCCCTGCTCAGGGATTTCAAGCCGTTAACCGATGCCCGGGGGTCAGCGGAATACAGAATGCAGGTCGCGCAGAATCTGCTTAGAAAATATTTCCACGAATCGCAATACCCGCTCGCAGAATCGCGTATCGTCGGGCAGGAATCCGTCTACTAAAGAACCAGATTGATGAACTCAGATATCGAAAATATCACTATTTCTTCCGAGATCGATGGCGGAGTGCATCGGAAGCAAAAACATGACAGTGGCCCCAAACATGTGACCGGAAAGGCGGTTTACACAGACGATATTCCCTGTCCGGAAAACAGTCTTGAAGTCTATATTGCTATGAGCACCTGCGCCCACGGTCGAATAACAAGCATGGACCTGTCCGAGGTCCGAAAACATCCGGACGCGGTTTGTGTTCTCGATGCCGATGATATTCCAGGTGTCAATGATGTCAGCCCTATAGCTGGTGATGATCCGGTATTTGCGAGCGACATTGTTCAGTACTACGGTCAGTCTCTTTTTGCAGTCGCCGCAAATTCGATCGAACTGGCACGTGAAGCGGCTTCGTTGGCGAATGTCGAGTATGAAGTTTTACCTGCCATTATGAATATCGATAAGGCGATGGAGATAGAATCCTTTCTCGAACCGCCATATACAATCGAGAAAGGCGACGCTGAGGCAGCCATTTCTTCAGCGCCGAACAGGATTAGCGGCCGCATTTACATCGGCGGACAGGAACATTTCTACCTGGAAGGGCAGGCAGCACTGGCCATCCCTTCGGAAGATGAGGATGTTGTCGTTCATTGTTCTACCCAGCATCCAAGCGAGATCCAGCATAAAGTAGCTCACGTCCTTGGAGTTCCCAGCCACAGTGTCACCGTTGAAGTCCGGCGCATGGGCGGGGCATTTGGAGGCAAGGAAAGCCAGGGGAATCTCCTTGCCGCAGTAGCGGCCCTGGTCGCCAAGAAAACATCAAGGGCTGCAAAAGTCGTTTATGATCGTGATGATGATATGATGATTACCGGCAAACGTCATGATTTCAGAATTGACTACGAGGCCGGCTTTGACGATCAGGGTTTGATTATCGGTGTTGCGTTCGATCAGGCCCTGAGATGCGGCATGTCATGGGATTTGTCAGAACCGATCGCCGACCGGGCCATGTTTCATGCGGACAATTGCTGTTTTATTCCGGATATCAGGATCACGTCTTACCGGTGCAAGACGCACACCCAGTCCAATACGGCCTTTCGCGGATTTGGCGGTCCCCAGGGAATGGTTGGTATTGAGCGGGTTGTCGATGAAATCGCACATCATCTGCAACTGGATCCCCATGAGGTGCGAAAAAGAAATTCTTACACCCATAAAGATGAGGTTGCCGCAAACGCCGACAAGTCTGAACGGGCTGTGACTCCTTATGGAATGGTTGTGGAAGATTGCGTTATCCAGGATCTATACAAAGAGCTGGAAGAGAGTTCCAATTATCGTCAACGCCGAGAAGAAATTCGCGACTGGAACAAAACCAGCAAAATTCTCAAACGCGGGATCGCACTGACACCGGTGAAATTCGGTATATCTTTTACCAAGACATTTCTCAATCAGGCCGGTGCCCTCATCCATGTCTACAATGACGGATCGATCTACCTGAATCATGGTGGAACGGAAATGGGTCAAGGTCTTTTCACGAAAGTTGCCCAGGTTGTCGCCGAAGAATTTCAGGTGAACATCGATCGCATCAAGATTACGGCGACGACCACAGCCAAGGTCCCCAATACTTCGGCGACAGCCGCATCTTCGGGTTCAGATTTAAATGGCATGGCGGCGCAGAATGCGGCTCAGAAGATCAAGAAAAGATTGATTGATTTTCTGGCTGAAAGGCATCAGACCGATGTCGACAAAATCGAATTTTTACCCGGAAGGGTACGCGTTGGCACGGAAGAATTTTCCTTCGACTCCATCATTCAGGAAGCCTACATGGCGCGTGTCTCTCTATCGGCAACGGGATTTTATGCAACCCCAAAGATCAGTTGGGAGAAAGAAGAAGGTCGGGGACGTCCCTTCTTTTATTTTGCCTACGGTGCCGCGGTCAGTGAAGTCATCATCGATACGCTGACAGGTGAAAACAAGATGTTGAGGGTCGACATACTGCATGATGTAGGTAAGTCTCTGAACCCCGCCATCGATCTGGGCCAGATTGAAGGTGGTTTTATCCAGGGCGCCGGCTGGTTAACAACCGAAGAACTGGTATGGGATGAAAACGGAAAACTGCTGACCCATGCGCCGTCGACTTACAAAATTCCAGCCTGTTCCGATCGCCCGAAACAAATGAACATTAATCTCTGGAAAGCCGGTTCGAACAGTGAAAATACAATATTTCGTTCCAAAGCAGTTGGCGAACCCCCCCTGATGCTCGGAATTTCCACTTTTCTGGCACTTTCTGATGCCGTGGCGAGTGTCGATGACTATCGGCAATATCCGGAACTTGATGCACCGGCGACCCCGGAGCAAATTCTGACGGCTGTGAGCCGACTTTCTGACCAGAGCCGGGAGGAAAAATCGATACAATGAGCCACAACTGGTTACAGCATCTTGTTCGCTACTCCAGGACCCATGGGATCTTTACGCGCGTGACGGTTCTCAGATCCGAGGGGTCAGCACCACGAGAGGTCGGTGCCTGGATGCTTGTCGGTGTTTCAGATCAGTTCGGGACGATCGGTGGCGGTGCACTCGAACTGGATGCCACCAGACTGGCCCGGAGTTTGTTTGAAAGCCGGGTTGCCTCTTCCAACAACTGGGTAAGAGAGGTCAAAGATTATCCACTCGGACCCTCGCTTGGACAGTGTTGTGGTGGTTTTGTAAAACTTCTATTCGAAGTCTTTACCGCGGATGAAGTAAGCTCAATAGATGCTTCCCTGACCTCAGATTTGGATGAGGAATTGCTTGTCTTCCGGCCCGTCGAGAGTGGCGAACCTTTACAGCTCGCGGCCAGTCGTAAGGAATTTCACTCCTGGCCATTTCAGATTTCAAAACATATGAGAGAGATGTTGTCTGGCCAGTCGCTACGGAAAGCTCAGTACTACAGTGATCGGGGAAAGGATTCTGGCTGGTTTATCGAATCCGTTGAATTGCGGGAAATTCCCCTATACCTCTATGGTGCGGGTCATGTGGGGCAGGCTGTTGCCAGCGTATTGGAAAATCTGGAATTCAGGATTAAGTGGCTGGACTTTTCTGCGGATCGATTTCCGGCAAAGGATAATTTACCTGGGAATGCCGAAATAGTCGTGACCAGCACACCACACAAAGTCGGCCAGGATGCGAAAATCGGTGCATTTCACATCATTATGACTTATTCCCATTCTGTCGATCTGGCCATTTGCCACGCATTGCTGCAAAAAAACCAGTTCGGCTTTCTCGGCCTGATCGGCTCTAGAACAAAACGCCAGCGTTTCGTCAATCGATTGCTGGAGATGAATGTCGATCATAACGCGATTGAACGCATGGTCTGTCCGATAGGAGCCAATGTGACGACAGGAAAACAGCCTAATCATATCGCTATCGCTATCGCTGCTCAGCTCGTTGAGGAGATGGAACTGCGTGATCAGAGGATTGCTAGAACTATCGGGAATGAAATTTTATGACCAAAGAAACACTTCTCACACTGTCTGGTCTGACCAAACAATTCCCGGGCGTGTTAGCGAACGATAATGTTTCCTTTGAGATCAATAAAGGAGAGATCCATGCTCTCCTTGGTGAAAATGGAGCCGGTAAATCCACGCTTGTAAAGATAATTTACGGTGTGAACAAGCCGGATGCGGGAACAATGCTTCTCAATGGCATCCCATTTTTACCGTCGAAGCCGTCCGATGCTCGTGCTCAAGGTATAGGCATGGTGTTCCAGCATTTTTCGCTATTCGAGGCTCTGACGGTCGCGGAAAATATCGAACTGGGTATTAGTCCCGAGTTAGCGAAAAACGGACTGAGACAACGCATTATTGATGTGTCAAAACAATACGGTTTGGAACTGGATCCTGACCGTCTCATCGGTTCACTCTCGGTCGGCGTGCGTCAGCGCGTGGAAATTGTTCGATGTCTGTTGCAAGACCCGCAATTGATTATCATGGATGAGCCGACATCCGTGTTAACCCCTCAGGAAGTGGATGTGCTGTTTCAAACTTTGCAGCGTTTGCGTAATGAGGGTAGGTCCATACTCTATATTTCCCACAAGCTGGAGGAAATTCGAGCGTTGTGCGAACACGCGACAATTCTGCGGGGTGGCCGCGTCGTCGCCACGTGCACACCTGCCGAAGAGACAGCGAAAAGCCTGGCGGAAATGATGATCGGTTCTTCACTCACCCTGCCCCAGAGAGAAATGAATACACCGGGAGATGTTCGGCTCTCCGTTGATCGCCTGTCTCTGGAAAGCGAGGATCCATTCGGGGCGGATCTCCAGGACATCAGTTTCGATGTCAAATCCGGTGAAATATTTGGTATTGCAGGTGTTGCCGGCAATGGCCAGAACAAGCTTATGGAGGCCCTCATCGGCGAAAGACTATGCGATGGTATCTCCAAAATCCAGATAGATGGCAACGAGATCAGCAGGTCCGGGCCTAATGAAAGACGCAAACTGGGTATGTGTTTTATTCCCGAGGAACGTCTCGGTCACGGCGCAGTTCCGGATATGAGTCTTTGGGAAAACACCATTGTGACCGCACGCGAACGGCGTCAGCTGTCGAACAACGGATTTATCAACATTCGCGCGGCTCATGAATTTGCCGAGCAGGTGGTAAATGATTTTGATGTTCGGACAGCCGGAATCGAACATGCAGCTCGAAGTTTGTCCGGGGGCAATCTGCAGAAATTCATTGTCGGCCGCGAATTGCTGCAATCACCATCGGTTCTGATCGCCTCACAACCCACCTGGGGTGTCGATGCCGGTGCCGCATCATCCATTCATCAGATGCTGCTGAAGATTGCACGTGAAGGAACAGCCATCCTGCTGATTTCCCAGGATCTTGATGAATTGTTTGCAATATCGGATCGGATTGCGGTTATTGCCAACGGGAAACTCTCCCGGCCTGAAAATGTGAAAGACCTGACCATCGAAAAAATCGGTCTCGATATGGGTGGGCAATCGCAGGAAAGTGAAACGCATGCTCAAGCTTGAGAGACGCAAAGAGCCATCCAAGTTCATGTTGTATGTCACGCCATTTGTGGCCGTGATCCTGACGATGCTGGCAGGTCTGCTTTTATTTCTGTTGCTGGGCAAGGCACCGGTTCAGGCGATTACATTGATATTTTTCACGCCCCTGACCTCCGTTTTCAGCTTGACGGAACTCGCCGTGAAAGCGACGCCGCTGATCCTCATTGCCATCGGTCTCTCCTTCGGCTTTCGAGCCGGTATCTGGAATATCGGTGCTGAAGGGCAGTTCATTATGGGCGCTGTGTGTGGTGGAGCTGTCGCGCTGGCCTTGTATGAGGTTCAGGGGATATGGGTGCTTCCGCTAATGTGTATCGCCGGCATAGCCGGTGGCATGTTGTGGGCTGCCATCCCCGCCTACCTGCGGATAAGGTTCAATGCCAATGAAATTCTTGTAAGCCTCATGCTCGTCTATGTGGCATCGCTTTTGCTCAGTATTCTCGTTCACGGCATATTACGCGATCCCGATGGACACAATTTTCCAGAGAGCCGGTTGTTCCATGACTCCGCAACTTTGCCGATATTGGTCGAGAATACCCGTGCTCATGCCGGAATTTTGGTGACCCTTGTTGTGGTTGCCATTGCCTGGGTATTTGTTCAAAGGCATATCGTCGGGTTCCAGATCAAGGCGCTGGGTGATGCACCGCGGGCGGCAAAATTTGCGGGATTTTCAGAGAACAGAATAATCTGGCTGTGTTTTCTTTGTTCCGGTGCCTTGGCCGGTCTGGCAGGTTTGTTTGAAGCTGCGGGACCCGTGGGGCAGCTGGTGCCGGCCCTGCCTGTCGGTTACGGATTTACGGCGATCATTGTCGCTTTCCTTGGTCGCCTCAATCCCATCGGCATATTTCTGGGAGGATTACTTATGGCCTTGACTTATATCGGGGGAGAGGGTGCGCAAATTGCCATGAGCCTGCCAAGTGCGACAACCAGTGTGTTCCAGGGAATGCTTCTGTTCTTCCTCCTTGCAACCGATATTCTCGTTAATTTCAGATTCCGTTGGATTTCCAATAAGCCGGGATCCCTGGAACCGGCTCCAGTGAGCCTTCAGCAAGCGGAGTAGATGGAAACCATGGATCTTATTGTCAATATTCTTCTCGGTATCTCTGTTGCGGCGACACCTCTCGTTTTCGCGGCGATTGGCGAGCTTGTTGTCGAAAAATCCGGAGTTCTTAATCTCGGTGTCGAAGGGATGATGATCATTGGCGCGATCACCGGCTTCGCGATCACTATCGAAACCGGTAGTTTTATACTGGGAATATTTGCATCTGTTGTCGCCGGTGCCCTTATGGCCTTTCTGTTCGGCGTTCTTACCCAGTCTCTTTTGGCGAATCAGGTCGCAACCGGTCTGGCATTGACAATGTTCGGTCTCGGATTGGCTGCATTGATCGGCCAGGGCTATTCCGGAAAGTCGACGGGCGATTTTCCCAAACTCGATATTCCAGTGATAAGCGATATTCCCATCGTGGGACCGCTCATATTTGGGCAGGATTATTTGCTTTATCTCTCGATAATTCTGGTCTTTGCAGTGATCTGGTTTTTCAAAAAGACCCGCGCTGGCCTCATTATCCGCGCGATTGGTGAAAATCATGATGCTGCCCATACAATCGGTTATCCGGTCGTTTTGTATCGATACTACGCACTGCTTTTCGGCGGTGCCTGTGCCGGCCTCGGTGGTGCTTACCTGTCTCTCGTCCAGACACCGATCTGGGTCGAAAATATGACAGCCGGACGGGGCTGGATCGCATTGGCGCTTGTGGTTTTTGCGGCCTGGAGGCCCGGTCGGGCCCTGCTCGGAGCTTACCTTTTCGGAGGTATTACAATATTGCAACTCCACAGCCAGGGCTTTGGAATAAATATTGAGCCGCAAATCCTTGCTATGCTGCCGTATCTTGCTACCATTGCTGTATTGGTACTGATTTCACGGGATAAAACGAAAGTCAGATTGAATGCTCCAGCGAGTCTGGCGAAATCATTTTATGCTTCTACGTAAGATTGAATCACTAAAACTACAGAATCACTAAAAACAGTGACAACGAACAAGACGAACAGAGGAGAAAATTTATGAAGCGTCTATTTGGATTGATCTGGATATTCGGGGCACTTGCATTGCTGGCTGCGCCTCTGGTCTCCACAACTGCATATGCACAAAAAACGAAAGTCGGTTTTGTTTATGTCGGACCCATCGGTGATCATGGCTGGTCCTATCAGCATCATCAGGGCTTGCTGGAATTAAAAAAGGCTTTCGGTGACAAAGTTGAAACAACACATGTGGAGAATGTCTCGGAAGGACCGGACGCTGAACGTGTCATTCAGCAACTTGCCCAGGCTGGCCATAATATCATTTTCACCACATCATTTGGCTACATGAACCCGACACTCAAAGTGGCAAAGCGATTTCCAAACGTCAAATTTGAGCACTCAACAGGATTTAAGAGATCGAAAAACGTCTCTACGTATAATATCAGGTTCTATGAAGGCCGATATGTTGCGGGGGTCGTTGCTGGCAAGATGACCAAGTCGAATACCATCGGGTACATCGCCTCCTTCCCCATTCCCGAAGTCGTGATGGGCATCAATGCCGCCTATCTCGGAGCCAAGTCGGTAAATCCGGATGTGAAGTTTAAAATCGTCTGGGTGAGTACTTGGTTTGATCCCGGCAAGGAAGCTGATGCTGCGAAAGCGTTGTCAGACCAGGGCGCTGATGTTCTGTTCCAGCACACGGACTCTCCGGCAGCCATGAAACTGGCGGAACAAAAGAAGATTTCAGCCATTGGACAAGCATCGAACATGAAGGCATTCGGACCCAATGCACAACTGACGGCACTCGTTAATAACTGGGGACCGTACTATATCAGCCGTGTTAAAGCTGCGATGGATGGCAGCTGGAAATCTACGGATACTTGGGGCGGAATTGGACAGGATATGTTGAATATTGCCGCTTGGGGAGGCAAGGTACCGGCTGATGTCGCCAAGGTTGCCGAAAAGGCCAGGGATGACATTGCCAGTGGTAAGTTACATCCTTTCACGGGACCGCTGAAGAAACAGGACGGAACAGAATTTCTTAAGGCCGGCGCAGTCGTTTCCGACAAAGATCTGTCGGGTATGAATTTTTACGTGCAGGGAATTGACGGTAAACTACCAAAATAAGATCGATGAACAGGAGCCCAATACGGATTTGAGCTCCTGTTCTCTTGAACCAAGAAGTTGTCGACCCTGATGACTAAGTCGACCGAAAATTCCTTTGCTCTCCGCGGGCAGACCCTCTCATTTACAGACGATCCATTTGCTGTCGGGATTGATCGTGCGGTTTCGTTTAATGCCAGCGGAGCCGTTGTCATTGACGACGGGACAATCATCGACGTTGGTCCAGCGGATGCTGTTCTTGACAAATATCCCGGAATCGAAATCGTCGATCATGGCGAACACTTGATCATGAGTGGATTTGTGGATTGTCATGTCCACTATCCGCAGAGTGAAATTATTGGTTCCTATGGAGAGCAATTGCTCGAATGGCTTACAAAGTACACCTTCCCGGCCGAAGGCGAATTTTCGGATAAGTCCCATGCGCGCTCAGTTGCCCGTTTCTTTCTCGATGAATTGCTGAGGAACGGAACCACGACGGCATCGGTTTACTGCACCGTGCATCCCCAAAGTGCGGAAATCTTTTTTGAAGAGGCCGAACGCAGGGATATGTGCATGGCGGCCGGTAAGGTGATGATGGACAGTCATGCGCCTTCCAATGTGCTGGATAGTGTTCAATCGTCCTACGACGATTCCCAGGCACTCATAGGTAGATGGCACGGGAAAGGACGTTTGCACTATGTGATTTCGCCGCGGTTTGCCTTGACATCATCCCCTGAGCAGCTGGAAGCCGCCGGTACGCTCTGGAAGAATAATCCCGGCACTCTGATGCAAACTCACCTTTCTGAGAATCTTGCGGAAATTGATCGTGCCAGGGAACTTTATCAGACAGCAGAAGACTATATTGGAATTTATGAACAATTCGGGCTCGTCGGTCCGGGAGCCAATTTCGGGCATGCGATCCATCTGAAACAAAGGGAGATTGAACTCTTCCGATCTTCAGGATCCGGCATTTCCCATTGTCCGACATCCAATATGTTCATCGGTTCGGGGTTGTTTGACATGGCAGGTTTGCGGGAAAACGAGACCCCCGTTTCTATCGGTATGGGTACTGATATCGGCGGTGGCTCCTCCTTTTCGATATTTCAGACGATGAAATCCTCATACGAAATCTGCCAGCTGAATGGATACAGTCTTCATCCCATAAAGGCTTTTTATCTGGCAACCGTGGGAAGCGCGACTGTCATGGGATTGGAAAACAAGATTGGAAATCTGTCTGCGGGGCATGATGCCGATATCATAGTGATAGATCTCAAATCCAAACCGGTCATTGAGCGCCGAATGCGACATGCCGCAGATCTGACTGAAGCCCTGTTCACCCAGATTATTCTCGCCGACGACCGGGCGATAAATGCAACTTATGTGTCAGGGAAATTACTTTATAATAATGGTGATAAATGAGAAATCGCTTGTAGCTAAGCGCAAGTGTTCTGACCGATAAATGGATCGACTCGAGAAAGATTGAACAGGGAAGCCTAGATATGGATTTTATAATAATTTGGTCAGAAACAATCATCAGGTGGGTGCATGTCATTGCCGGAATCGCCTGGATTGGAAGTTCATTTTACTTTGTTCATCTGGATCTCAGCCTGAAATCAAGTAAAAGCCTGCCTCCAAAAGCCTCCGGAGATAGCTGGCAGGTTCACGGCGGCGGTTTTTATCACATGGTCAAATATATGGTGGCTCCCGAAAACATGCCGTCACAGCTGACCTGGTTCAAATGGGAAGCTTATGCCACCTGGTTTTCGGGCATCGGTCTGCTGGCCATCATTTACTATCTGGAATCGGAACTGTACCTGACTGATGTCAATGTGCTGGAAATGTCAGCTCCGGTCGCGATTATGGTCAGTATCGGGAGCCTCGTCGGAGGATGGCTTATCTACGATGGAATGTGCCGTTCGCCTATAGGAAAAAATGAAATCGTTTTGGGCATAGTAGGATTCATATTCCTTGTTCTCGCGGCATATTTATTCACATTGGTATTTTCCAGCCGGGGTGCGTTTGTGCATATCGGTGCTCTTATCGGGACAATTATGGTGGCCAATGTATTGATGGTGGTTATACCTGGTCAGCGCAAGGTTGTGGCTTCATTGATTGCCGGGGAGGAGCCGGAAGCCATTCATGGAATTCGTGGCAAACAGCGATCGGTGCACAATAATTATCTGACCCTGCCAGTCGTATTTATCATGATCGGAACACACTATCCTCTGGCCTTTGCCACGAAGTGGAGCTTTTTGATTATTGCCCTGACCCTGATCATCGGCGTTGTCATCCGCATCTTCTATAATACGCGGCACAGTGGCGGTCCGTCACCCTGGTGGACCTGGGGTGTGGCACTGGTTTGTGTCATTGGCATCATCTGGTTGAGCACGCTCGGACCAGCCAGGGGTGAGAAAATTGTAAGTCAGCCCAATACTCAGGTCGTGATGGATGATGTTGAGGAAGTTATATTTACTCGATGTGTCATGTGCCATGCAGAAGAACCGGCCTGGGAGAGAATGCCGGTAGCCCCGAAAGGTGTTGAGTTGGATGAGACAGAAAAAATTCAACACCAGGCACGGGAAATAATAATGCAGGCCGTCTGGTCCAACGCCATGCCACCTGGAAATATTTCGGAAATGGAACCGGAAGAGCGCCAGAAACTGGCAGACTGGTATGCGGGACTTAATTGAACGGATCCCAAGCCGATAAAAAAGCCCGCCCAAACAGGGCGAGCTTTTTCAAATAATTGTTGAAAGCCGGGTTGAACTCAAATTTCATCCGGTAGCAGCAGATTCAGAACCACAGCTATAAGAGCCGCCGGGAACAGGCCCGATGTCAGCAGAATTCTAAGTGTCTGCGGCGCGAACTTGACCGCATCCGGAACCGATTTCAAACCAAAACCAATTGCCAGAGACAAGGCGATAATCATCATATTTCTTCGGTTCATGTTGACATCGTTCAGTAATTTGATGCCGGCACCGGTGATCATTCCAAACATGACAATCGCCGCACCGCCGAGTACCGGATTTGGCATGGCAGCAACAAGGGCACCGATCTTGGGTATGAGTCCCGCGGCAATAAGAAAAATAGCTCCGATCGTTACGACATGACGACTCATTACCCCGGTTAATGCAACAAGGCCAACATTCTGGCTGTAAGAAGTGTTGGGCATGCCCCCGAATAGTGAGGCGATCGCGGAGCCAAGTCCATCCGCCATTGTACCGCCACTTATTTCTCTATCTGTGGCATCACGATTGGCGCCGCCTTTGGTTATGCCATTAATATCTCCGATGGTCTCAATGGCACTGACCACTGCGATAATGCACATACCTAAAATTGCGGCAGTCTGGAAATCAAAACCGTATTTCATAACTTCCGGAATTGCGATCCATTGAGCACTTGCGACATTACTGAAGTTGACCATGCCAAAGGGAATCGCTGCCACATAGCCAACAATCAGTCCGATGAGCACAGCGGCTGCAGCAGAAAATCCCTTAGTGAAGAATTTCAATCCGAGAATAACCGCCAGGGTGAGGAGAGCCAGGGCCCAGTTATGAAGTTCGCCGAAATCCGGCGGTGGTCTGCCCGCGCCTCCGGCTGCATATTGAATTCCCACCGGAATGAGCGCCAGGCCGATTGAAGCGACAACCAGACCGGTGACTAGGGGTGGAAATAGAAACTTAAGCCGCCCTATGATTGTACCGAGAAGGAAATGGAAAATACCGCCAATCAAAGTTGCGCCAAACAAGGTCGCAAGAGAAGCCCCTTTGACAATGGGAATCATTATCGGGATGAAGGCAAAACTTGTCCCCTGTACAATAGGCAGTCGCGCCCCGACTGGCCCGAGTCCGACAGTCTGGATCAGTGTTGCAATGCCCGCCGTGAACATTGCCATCTGGATAAGAAAGACCTTGTCCTCGACGCCCAGCGATGCAGCGCCGGCAATAATGATTGGGACAGTGACGTTGCCCGCAAACATGGCTAGTACATGTTGTATACCCAGAGGAATCGCGGTCGACAGTGGTGGCGTGTCGTCCGGGTTTGTACTGACAAGATATTCGGAACTGTTTGTATCGGTCATTTTTCAACCCCCCGTTGTTTCATCAAACCGAATAGACCAAAAGTATATACAATTGGTCGCAGATTAACCATGGCAAAAGCGGAAAAACTTGGGCTGTTGTTCATCTAACTGTCGATTAAATCAATCGTCAGCTGACGATGATAGTCGAGCAATTCCGATAGATCCTGGTTTACCAACTGGCCTTCCGCAACAACTTGTTTGCCTTGCACAACAGTGTAGGCTGAGTTGAAGGGGCCACAGAAAATAAGTGCTGATACAGGATCCCAGGAACATCCAGCCATGTTTAACTGGTCGGTACGAAAGGCTGCGAAGTCTGCCGCTTTTCCGACTTGCAGTGAGCCGATGTCATCGCGGTTGAGAACATCGGCACCTCCTATGGTCGCCAACCTCAGGGCTTCCCGCGCCGTTAGGGCTGCAGCTCCCTTCAATACGCGTTGCAGTAGCAAGGCCTGACGGGCCTCACTTAACAGATGAGCGCTGTCATTCGAAGCCGAACCATCGACGCCAAGACCTACTCGGACATCCGCGTCTATCATTTCTCTAACCGGAGCAATTCCGCTTGCCAAGCGCATGTTGGAACAGGGGCAGTGGGCAATACCGGTTTTGGTTGCGGCAAACAGTTCGATTTCCGAGGCATCGAGTTGGACGCAGTGTGCATGCCAGACGTCGGATCCTGTCCATCCAAGAGACTGAATGTATTCGCCTGGGCGCATCCCGAATTTTTCCTGGCTGTAGTTGATATCCTCTACATTTTCGGCCAGATGGGTGTGCAATCCGACACCGAACTTGCGCGCCATCTCGGCACTGTCCAGCATTAATTTCTGACTGACGGAAAATGGTGAACAGGGAGCCAGGGCAATTCGTGTCATGGCAAAGGGGGTCGGATCATGATGGGCTTCGATAACCCGAACACAATCCTCAAGAATTGACTCTTCATCTTCCACGAGATCATCCGGAGGCAATCCGCCAGAACTCTCTCCGATACTCATGGACCCCCTTGTCGCGTGAAATCTCAGTCCAATATCCTGTGCCGCCCTGATTTCATCATCAAGCCGGGCGTCATTCGGAAACAGGTACAGATGATCAGAGCTTGTTGTGCAGCCACTGAGCGCCAGTTCCGCCAGTCCCACACGTGCCGAACTGAAGATGTGGTCCGAACCAAGCTTGCCCCAGATCGGATAAAGTGTCTGTAGCCAACCAAACAGGGGGGCATCCTGGGCCCCCGGGACAACGCGAGTTAGATTTTGATAGAGGTGATGGTGCGTATTTATGAGCCCCGGGATGACCACATGCCCGGAGAGATCAAGTATTTCATCGGCCTGATTAGGTAGATCTGAAGTTCTGCCAACCTGTTCAATAATGCCGTCACGACAAAACAAAGCCGCATCTTGTAGTTCGAATTCTGATTCTTCGCCTTTGATTGCATCTCTCTGCATCGTAAAAAGGTGGCTGATATTTTTTACGAGCAGAGTCGGCATTGTAAATCGTTTCCACTTATTCCGGTGACTTCACAATTGGAGGCGCAAACTGAAGTTCCAGATCCCAGGGAAAATAAATCCATGTATCCTGGGATACGGCCGTCACATAAGTATCTATCAGGTTACTGCCCATTGGTTTGGCATAGACGGTTGCGAAATGGGCCTTGGGAAGCATTTCCCGGACACATGCAGCTGTTTTTCCTGTGTCGACTAGATCATCAATAACCAGGATATCTTCGCCACCGTCACCGCCCAATTCCAAAATATCGTTGGAGATATTCTTGAGGACCTGAAGTTCTCCCTGATCCTTATAGTCATGGTAGGACGCTACACAAACCGTATCGATAACCCGTATTTCCAGTTCACGTGCAACGATGGCGGCGGGAACGATTCCTCCGCGTGTAATGCAGACCAGCGCATTATACCGTCCTTTTTCCGGGGATAGACGCCAGGCGAGGGCCTTGGCATCGCGATGAAACTGTTCCCAGGAAACTGGAAAACTTTTTTGAGGCTGCGTGTTCATAGAATATCTTCCCCGTCATTTTCAAAATCTTGTCAGTTGCTGTGCAGATTAGTCGCTCATAATCTCTTCCATGAAGTGATTCAAATTGGTCGTTATCGACAATATCTATTGACCCTTGAATTCGGGTTTTCGTTTTTCCATAAACGCACGGCGACCTTCAATATAGTCCTCGCTGTCAAAACAGGCCTGAACCATCTTGTCGACGCGTTCCAGATCCGGCGCATCGGGAGATTTGAATACTTCCTGTGCCGATGCCTTAATGGCCGCCATGGTCAAGGGAGCATTTTCCGAAATGCGTCGGGTATAGTCGTCGACAAAAGCATCTAGTAACGCCGAAGGCACAACGCGATTAACCAGTCCCATGTCGTACGCTTCCGCTGCCGTAAATTGACGGGCCGTAAAAAAAATCTCCATGGTATTGGCGATACCGACCAAAGACGCCACTCTCTTGACGCCAGTATAGCCATATCCCAAACCCAGTTTGGCTGCCGGTACACCAAAACTCGAACGTTCGTCGCATATTCTAATGTCACACCCGGCAGCAACATTGACGCCGCCGCCAATACAATAACCGCTGATTTTTGCAATCACAGGTTTCGGAAATCCGATCAGCGTTGCCCGGAAAGTTTCGGAGGTTCGATTGTACAGGTCGACGCCTTCCTGGGTTGCCCGTTCCGATTCGAATTTGGAAATATCGGCTCCGGATATGAAGGCCTTTTTCCCGGCACCGCTGATTACAAGGACGCGAACGGCCGGGTCCTTGGCCATTTCCTCAATGACTCTCGTTGCTTCCTGCCACATTTCAAGGGAGACGGCGTTCATCTTCTTTGGGTTATTGAAAATTATGTGACCTGTTGATCCCTTGATCTCGGAAATGATTTTATCGTCACTCAATGGATGTATTCCTTCTCATTGTGTCCGGATTTTCGAATTGCCGTTTATAATTTTTAAATCACCGATTTTTCGCGAAACGCGATGATCTCATCATTGTTGTAACCAAGATCTTTTAGAATTTCTTCAGCGTCTTGTCCAAGTAAAGGCGAAGGTTTGACAATCTCACTCCGGCTGCGGTTCATGGTAATGGGTTGCCCGACGATCTGAGTTTGGCCGCGTTCATGGGACGTCACATCCCGGGCAAGCCCCAGTTCCTGAACCTGATCAAGTTCAAAGACTTCCTTGATATTATTTATCTCCCCGCAGGGACATCCAGCTTCGCTCAATATTTCTATCCATTCAGCAGTTGTCTTTTGACGCATATGCTCGTTGATCAGGGCATTTAGAGCATCGCGATTATCGGATCTTTTTTCACCGGTACTATAGTCTTCATGTTCGAATTCCAGGCTATCCATGACTTTTTTAAAACGTTCCCAGATAGCGCCACCGGTAATGGCGATATTCATAAAT
>CAJHZG010000400.1_pt1 | contig 30081 bp, 26 predicted proteins | sample 9198901 | NCBI WGS metagenome assembly CAJHZG01 (sample SAMEA7708382, study PRJEB35096) | sediment metagenome | biome: marine neritic benthic zone biome [ENVO:01000025]; feature: sediment [ENVO:00002007]; material: shallow marine sediment [ENVO:03000034] sea grass bed [ENVO_01000059] ... | reverse complement strand
TCGAATTTCAAAGAAATCAAATATAATCAGTCTGAGTTCCCTCGGCATGACCGGCCTATGATTTAACAATAAATTCGATAATCTTATAATTATGGAAAAATTGTAGAGCAGTCCCGTTAATCAAAACTAAATGTACCGCTCAGTTAGCCGGGTTTAACAAAAACAAAAAAAAATCGCCGGACCCGAAGATCCGGCGATAGTCCATTAGTTCGCATTCCGTCGAATGCTCACTGGTCAATAACTTGACCTCAGAAGGCATAAGGGAGGGAGGAATGCCTTCGTTGTCTTTATAATATGCGGTTAGGATCGGGTTTCAGCAAGGGTGGCGGTTGCATATCAGCTATGCGTTTAGCGCATGGCAAAAATACCGATTAGTTCAAAACGACCATTGTTTCGCTTTTGCGACAATAAAATCGCGGAAAACATTGACCCGTTTCGAGTTTCGCAGTTCTTCCGGGTAGACAAAATAGCAAGGGAGCGCAGGCACTTCTGTGTCCTTGAGGACCGGAACAAGGTCATCATATTCCCCCATCATATAATCCGGCAGAACGGCAATACCAATGCCCGAGCGTACCGCCTGTTTCATGGCATATAGATTGGAAACCCGAAATGGTGGTTTTTCGCGGATTTTTCCTTCCGGCGCGACGCTTTCCAGCCAGTTGACGCCACGGATGGGATCCGGTGCATTACTGCCATAAGTGATGATATCGTGATCCGACAGCTCCGACAGATTGCGTGGCGAACCATGACGCCGAATATAACTGCTGTCGGCGTAGACATGAAAGTGAACCGTAAACAGGGGCCGCCGGATGAGGTCCGGCTGGCTGGGTTCGCGAAACCAGATGGCTACATCGGCTTCACGCATCGACAGGTTCAGTTCCGTATCGCTGAGCACTAGTTCCAGATTGATATCCGGATAAAGCTCGATGAAGTCTTTGATGCGCGGTGTCAGCCAGGAAGAACCAAGCCCTACGGTTGTTGTCACCCGCAAATCTCCAAATGGTTTTTCCTTGGAGTCCGCGAGCATGGTTTTTGCAGTTTCAAGTCGGTTGAAGACATCGTGCGCGGTGCGATAGAGAACTTCTCCCTGTTCCGTCAGGATTAATCCCCTGGCATGACGATGAAACAGGGGAACCTTCAGGTCTTTCTCCAGAGAACCAACCTGACGGCTCACCGCGGATTGACTCATGCCCAGCACTTCGCCGGCATGGGTAAAGCTTCCCGCCTCCGCAGCGGAGTGAAATATTCTGAGCTTATCCCAGTCCATCTGGAAATTTTGCCTTACAGTTTACGTCTTCGAGAACGCTGATGAACACAAACCGGATGGCGCGTCAAGAGCGACTTATTCGGCCGCTTCGGTCATCTGCTCGAGTTCAGCCAGATATTTTTCGGCTTCCAGTGCTGCCATGCACCCCATTCCGGCAGCGGTAACCGCTTGACGATAGATATCGTCGGTCACATCGCCGGCGGCAAATACCCCGGGAACATTGGTGGAAGTGGAATCCGGATTGGTAATAATATAACCATTCGGTTTCATTTCCACCTGCCCGACAAACAGTTCCGTGGAAGGCGCATGTCCGATGGCGACGAAAATACCGTCGACATTCTTTTCCGTAATCTCGCCGGATTTTACATTCTTCATCCGTGCCCCTGTGACGCCCAGGGGATCGGAACTGCCGACGACTTCTTCAAGGACCGAGTCCCACATGACGTCGATTTTTTCGTGTTTGAGCAGCCGTTCCTGTAGAATTTTTTCACTTCGGAGAGCGTCTCTGCGGTGAACCAGTGTAACTTTGGAAGCAAAGTTCGTAAGGAACAATGCTTCTTCAACGGCAGTATTGCCGCCTCCGATAACCAGGACCTCTTTTTCCCGGTAGAAAAAACCGTCACAGGTCGCACAGGCTGAAACACCGAAACCCTTGAATTTTTCTTCACTCGGTAGATCCAGCCATTTGGCCTGAGCACCGGTGGAAATGATCAACACGTCGCATGTATATTCCTGGTCCGAGTCTCCGACCAGTTTGAACGGTCGTTTGGAAAGGTCCACGCTTTTAATATGGTCGGGTACCATTTCGCATCCCACATGTTCCGCTTGCCCCTGCATCTGCTCCATCAGCCAGGGTCCCTGGATGACGTCGGCAAAGCCAGGATAGTTTTCGACATCCGTCGTAATCGTCAGTTGTCCGCCAGGTTGTATTCCCTGAATAAGCACCGGATTAAGCATGGCGCGGGAGGCATAAATGGCGGCTGTGTATCCGGCGGGACCGGATCCGAGGATGATAACGTTGTGATGTCGAACGGACATATTATGTAAACCTTTGTGTTATTCTGCTGCTTTTAGAAAATAAATTTAACCAAAATTATCGTGACGCGGTTCGAGAACCGCACTTATGAATTCAGAACCCTCCTAGTTAAGGGGATGTAGCCGTGCTGACAAGAGGTTGACGGGAATTTGTCCCGGGATCACCCAATGAATTATTTGCAAATCCGCATTCATTTCTGATGTTCTCTCCAGGATTTAATGATTTTTTCGGCGATAATAGCTGACGCATCCACGGGCTTATAGGTCCATTCTGTCAAGGCAACGGGATTATCTGGAAGTCTGCGGGTTATACCGGCAACCTCTAAGGCTTTGTGGAATCTTTCAAATTTTTTTGAACCCCCGTCCGGGTGGAAGACATAGACCGGCCGTCCCGTGGCACAGGCTTCGCCGGTCATGTTGACCGAATCACCGGTAACCACGAGCATGTCCGCATGGGCAAGGAAATCGGCATAGGGATTTTCACCCGTTCCATCAAAAAACAGCCCGGGAAAATCCGCGGTTGCATTTTTGACTTCGTCAATGACTGCCGGCGGTGTCCGCCGGGATGTTGTGATCATCAAGGAAGCCCCGAGGGTACCAATGGATTTGAGGGCCCCGGCTAAGCGCCGCCCTGTATTTTCATTATAATTGTGGCTGGCACTTTGTCCGCCAATAATAACCGCAACTCGGGGATGCGGAAGCACAGCAATGGATGGCGGAACGGACTGGCGCAATTCGGCAAGATAGTCGGGTGAGAACTTGTGAGGTGCGGTCAGAGTCGTCACCACGTTCGGGCCTCTGAGGCGATCATGGACGGGAACCCAGATAAGATCCGCTGAACCCGGGCCGGATCGCGGATCCTGCAGTATAATGGTAAAAGTCTTTCCCTCCGACTTCCTGCGGATCGATCTTATGTAGGGAACGGCCCGGCGTCCGGAAGCGATTGCGAAATCGGGCCACGGTTTGGAAAACTGCCCGGAAGCATCGCCGAGCTTATCGTAGAAGGGAGCCGGCCCCCAGGGAGCCAGGAATTTCCAGAACCCCCGGAGCTCAATGTTTTTGAGCTCGTAGACGAGCTCAAGTTTTTCGGCGATACCGATGCAATGGGTCTGCATTCCGGCGCGGCCATCAGTGATGATCCACGCGGAACCGCCCTTTGGATCCGATTTGTCTGGGGGAGGCATCAGCCGGTTTGTATTCCTCACTGGTAGTTTGCAGAAATGAGACCTAGGTAATAAGCAAATTGCTGGCGAAATCAATAGATTGAGCCATCGCTTCCAGCTATACAGCGCAAATTTGGAAAACTGTGTATGAAACAATTGGCATAGTTTTTTGGAATTAACTTCCCAAAAATAACTGGATCTGATAATTTTATTACCGCGTTATTGTGATTATATCCCAGCCGGCAGCCCCGTGCAGACAAGATGCGCAACGAAAAGGGAAACACAAGGACGACATACAAGGAGTGAATTGCGAATGATAGTCGTCGCTCCATGTCAGGCCAACAAGGATTGTCGAAGAGGACAGTGTGAAGGTTCAGCTCGATAAGACGGACTGGAATATCCTAAGAGAATTGCAAAGCAATGGGCGCATGACCAATGTGGAATTGGCGCGCCGCGTCGGCATTTCAGCACCCCCGTGCCTGCGCCGGGTCCGGGCCCTGGAAGAAGCCGGGGTTATTGAGAGCTATTGCGCTCTTCTGGATGTCAAGAAGTTGGGGCATGAGATTTTGGCTTTCGCCATGGTCGGCCTGCATTCCCAGGCCGAAGCGGACCTTGTCGCCTTTGAGGATCTTGTCAGGTCGTGGCCCATTGTCCGAGAATGCTTTATGCTGTCGGGTGAAATAGACTTTATCCTGAAATGCGTTTCCCGGGATCTGGAATCTTTTCAGAATTTCGTAATTAACGAACTCACGGCTGCAGAAAACGTTGCCAGCGTCAAAACGTCTCTCTCCATTCGGCGGTCAAAATTCGAACCCGGACTTTTTATTCCTGAAGGAGTTTGAGTCGCAATAATTAAGGTGTTTCGAAAACGATCAGGCGTACTTGACTTTCACAATTTCGTAGAATTTGCCACCGCCGGGAGTCACGACTTCGGCACTATCGCCGGCAGACTTTCCGATCAACGCGCGGGCGATAGGCGAGGTGATTGAGATTTTTCCTTCTTTGACTTCGGCCTCGTATTCCCCAACAATCTTGTAGGTAACCTTGGCCTCCGTGTCCTCATCGATGAGAGTGACCGTTGCGCCAAATTTGATCTCCTTACCCGAGAGTTTTGAGACATCAATAATATCTGCGCGCGACAGATTATCCTCGAGCTCGGCTACCCGGGCTTCGTTCATGCTCTGGGATTCCTTTGCCGCATGGTATTCCGCATTTTCCGACAGGTCGCCATGGGCACGGGCTTCCGCGATGGCCTGGATAATTTTCGGGCGCTCCACGGATTTACGATGCTGCAATTCCTGTTCAATTGCGGAGTGCCCCTCCAGGGTCATAGGAACCTTTTCTGTCGTCATTCACGTGTCTCCTCATCAGTTAGAAGCCAGAACCAAGGATCCAACCTTCCTAATTAGTCCAACTATCGAATTAGGGTTGAAGTTAATAAGGCGGAAATATTCTGACCCGTTTGGTCAATCCAGTCAATTCTGGTGACTAGCATATCTCTGTATCGGATTGACTTTCAGACTATCCGAGCGCAGTGCCAGAATTGCCTGGGTTGCAGCATTGGCTCCAGCGACGGTCGTATAGTAGGGAATTCGGCCAACAAGCGCGGTCCGTCGCAGGGAAGCGCTGTCTTCGATGGCCTGAACACCCTCTGTCGTATTGAAAACGATATCGACTTCTCCATTTTTCATCGCGTCGACAATATGAGGACGGCCTTCTAGTACTTTATTGACCTGTTCGCAATCAATATTTTGTTGTTCCAGAAATTTCTTTGTCCCGCGAGTTGCGATGATCTTGAAGCCGATATCCGTTAAAGTCCGCACGGATTCGACAATATGTGGCTTGTCCGCATTTTTCACGGAAATGAATAATGTTCCTGTTTTCGGGAGTTCCACTCCACTGCCAAGCTGGGCTTTTGCGAATGCGACGGCGTAGTCTTCGTCTATTCCCATGACTTCACCGGTTGAGCGCATCTCCGGACCGAGAATGGGGTCGACGCCCTGAAAACGGGCAAATGGAAATACAGCCTCTTTAATTGCGATCTGGTTGAGTTGACGTTCTCTAAGATTGAACGAGGCCAGGGGCTCACCGGCCATGATCCGGGATGCGATGGCGGCGATCGGTTTGCCAATGACTTTAGCGACGAACGGCACCGTGCGGCTGGCGCGTGGATTGACTTCGAGGATGAATATCTCGCCGTCTTTTATCGCGAACTGAACATTCATCAGCCCGACCACATTGAGCGCCAGCGCCAGTTTTTGAGTCTGCAATTTGAGTTTTTCGATGATCTTCGGGTCGAGATCATGGGGTGGAACAGGCGCTATCGCCGGAATGGATGCCGGCTTCCTCAATGTGCTGCATGACACCGCAGACAAACACGTCCTTGCCGTCACAAAGGGCATCGACATCGATTTCCGTGGCAAAGCGCAGATAGCTGTCGAGAAGCACGGGACTGCTTCCAGAGACCGTTACCGCTTCCGAAATATATCTCTGCAACTGAGTACGATCATGAACGATTTCCATGGCCCGTCCGCCGAGCACATAGGATGGGCGGATGACGACGGGAAAACCGATCTCTTCCGCAATATTCAGGGCTTCGTCCGAATTGCGGGCGATACCGTTTTTGGGTTGTTTCAGTCCAAGATCGGTAATCAGGGCCTGGAACCGGTCTCGGTCTTCAGCAAGGTCAATGGCGTCTGGTGTGGTGCCAAGTATGGGGACATTGGCCTCCTCCAGAGCGCTGGCGAGTTTCAGCGGCGTCTGTCCGCCGAACTGCACAATAACGCCCTTAACAGATCCATTTTCCTGCTCCTTGCGGACAATTTCAAGAACATCTTCAACGGTCAGTGGTTCGAAATAGAGGCGATCCGCCGTATCATAATCCGTCGAAACCGTTTCCGGGTTGCAGTTGACCATAATCGTTTCATAACCGGCCTTGGAAAGGGAAAATGCGGCATGACAACAGCAATAGTCGAACTCGATTCCCTGCCCGATTCGGTTGGGACCGCCTCCGAGAATGATTATTTTTTCCGCATCTGTCGGCTTTGCCTCACAGTGGGTTGTGCCGTCGAGATCGCGTTCATAAGTCGAGTACATGTAAGCGGTTGGGGACATAAACTCGGCGGCACATGTGTCGATACGCTTATAAACGGGCAGCAGGTTGAATGACCGGCGCTGTTCCATTACATCGCCTGGATTCTCATCGCAAAGTTCCGCCAAGCGCTCATCGGCAAACCCCATTTCCTTGACTTTGAGCCACCCCTCCGCCGATTTCGGCAGACCGTTTTCTCTCAGATCGTTTTCCACGTCGATGATCGCCTCGATCTGGCGCAGGAACCAGCGGTCTACTTTACAGTAGGTGTAGAGCTGTTCCAGATCGACGCCGAGACGGATCGCCTGGGCGATCTTGAGGATCTGATCCTTTGTGGGGGAACCCAGGGCGGCACGAATTGCATTCTTGTCATCACCCTGTCCCAGCCCTTCTATTTCGTATTCGTTGAGGCCGGTTAGTCCGGTTTCCATGCCCCGGAGTGCTTTCTGCAAGGATTCCGGGAAGGTGCGACCCATGGCCATGACCTCGCCAACCGATTTCATCGAGGTTGTCAGATTGGGGTCGGCGCCGGGAAATTTTTCGAATGCAAAGCGCGGAATTTTTGTCACGATATAGTCGATAGACGGTTCGAACGATGCCGGCGTTGCTCCAGCAGTGATATCGTTGTCCAGTTCATCCAGCGTATACCCTACGGCCAGCCGTGCCGCGACCTTGGCGATAGGAAACCCGGTTGCCTTTGAAGCCAGAGCCGAAGATCGGGACACCCTCGGGTTCATTTCGATGACCACCATACGGCCATCATCGGGATTTATGGCAAACTGGACATTCGACCCGCCGGTCTCGACGCCAATTTCTCTCAGTACCGCGATCGATGCGTTGCGCATGATCTGGTATTCCTTGTCAGTCAGGGTCAGAGCCGGGGCGATCGTCATAGAGTCGCCAGTGTGCACGCCCATGGGATCGATGTTTTCAATAGAGCAGACAATGATGCAGTTGTCCGCCTTGTCGCGAACAACTTCCATCTCAAATTCCTTCCAGCCAAGTACGGATTCCTCGATAAGAACCTCCTTGGTCGGGGAAGCATCTAGACCACCGCGAACAATCTCGAGGAACTCTTCCCGGTTGTAGGCAATGCCACCGCCGGTTCCCCCCAGAGTAAACGAGGGACGAATGATGGCAGGCAGGCCGACAAAAGCCAAAGCCTGCCTGGCTTCATCCAGATCGTGGGCGAGCATGGACTTCGGTGATTCCAGGCCAATCTTGTCCATGGCGTTGCGGAACAGCAGGCGGTCCTCCGCCTTGTCGATGACATCGGCCTTGGCGCCGATCATCTCAACACCCAGGGCTTTGAGAATTCCTTTGCGCTCGAGCGTCAGTGCCGTGTTCAGTGCCGTTTGTCCGCCCATCGTCGGTAACACGACATCCGGGCGCTCTTCGGCAATAATCTTGGCGACAATATCCGCAGTGATCGGTTCGATATAAGTTGCATCCGCGACTTCCGGATCGGTCATAATTGTCGCCGGATTGGAATTGACAAGAATTATCCGGTAACCTTCCTCCTTAAGCGCTTTGCAGGCCTGGGTTCCCGAATAGTCAAATTCGCAGGCTTGTCCGATGACAATGGGCCCCGCTCCTATGATCAGGATCGATTCAATATCGGTTCTTTTAGGCATGGTTTTTCGCTTGCTCTCGCGCGTAAAGTCTTCGACGGCAAAGGTTGGGTATAGAAATTTTGTCCGCGCGGTAACTACACTATCCCGGTCCTCAGGCCAATCAAAAAGCACAAATCTTGCGGATTCGGGGATAAACTCTGCGCCGTATCGAGCATGACTCTGCCGGAAATTGTGATCCAGGCGTGATTTGCAGACCGGGCACGACCCGGCTCTAATTGGAGGGTCAGAGGTTTCATCCCCGGAAACCCGAACAAGAACAGGTATTTAAGATGAAGTCCGCAACTCCCGGGATATGTTTTGTGCTGCTTTTCCTATTGATCGGTCAGACGGGGGTGCACGCGGCTGATGAACTTTGTCTGACCAACCTGACTTCGACACGCCTATACGTTGCATTGAGCGATGGGGAATCAAGTCCTAACACGGCAGGCTGGCTTTCACCGAAAAAGAAGGTTTGCCGAACGAAATCCGGCGAAACCCCGGCATCGTGGACAGTTTCGGTCTTTGCAGGCCCCGATGTCATTGAGGGATGTACAGAGATCGTACCTGCGGATGCGCATGCTGAGATCGTGCGTTTCATCGAATTTGATCGTTGCACGTTTCGATTCCAACCGAAGTCATAGGGATTTTTCAGGCCGATAATTTCTGTCTCGAGAACTCGTCCTGATTCTTACTTTGACGGGTACGGACTTCAGCTTTCGGCTATTTTTTCTTTTGAAAGGCGAGGCACGGATCTTCTCGCTTTGTCCGCGCGGTAAACCACACATAATCCGCTGCTGCCTTGCCGGATGAAGATTCGGGAACATGGTCCTTGGCTTCGCTCATGGTCCCGGTCACTTCGACCATCGTCAGACTGGCAATGGTTGCATCCGGCAAACGCTGTCTAAGATACCACGGAACGCCCCGGTCCTGGCGGGTATGTCCGGCACCGGCAATGAGGACAGCGCCAGTCCGGTTTCCCGTGGTAATCATCTGTTCGGCCATAACCGCGTCCCGCAGACGTTGTATGGACGCCATTTTGGCCGTCGCTTTCTGCGGGATCATGCGACAGTGGGACTCATACAGGGCCGTTTGCAAATCTTTCATTAATCCGCGTTCAAGGTTTTGAGAAATTCCAAGGGATTTTCGACGTTCGGTCTCCAGACCCTGTAAACCTTTATCCCGCACGAGCTGCAATTCCTCACGGCTCACATCACCGGGAAACATTCGGAGTTTGTAGCGAAATGCGGTTTCGGCAATGGGCAGATAGATTTCCCAATCGGGCCAGCCCCTGGTCGACCATTGTATGGCCCCTCCCAGGCCGGCCATGGGTGCTTCATAGGGGTTGGTATAAGCTTCAAGAGCCGAGCTCTGGTCGAGGCTGATCATTTCCCAGATGATCGCCGGGCGCCGGTCATAGAGCGCAATCGAGCTGATCAGCCAGGCCTGCAGCCGGTGGTGGTCTGTATTGTCATGGATTTCACCGAGCAGAATAAAATCGTTGAGCGCCAAGGCCTCAGCCAGTTCCAGAGGGGTCAGGTACGTGTTCTGTTTCGTCGACCAGATGCGACCGGTTAGAGGGTGATCCCGGTGGAGCTCCGATGTCCATGTTTTGATGGGAAGTTTGGTTTGTGCCGACAAGTTCGTCGGCAGCCAAATGGCTCCCCATAGGATCAGGGCGGCTGAACAAAAGCGCATAAATGCATGAGTCATTCGACGCACCTCACGACATAATTCGGTTATTCTGCTCTTTGTCTAATATCCTAGCAGAATAATTATTTTGTGGCGCGCATAAGGTCGGCAAATTGATTGAAGAGATAATGGCTGTCCTGGGGCCCCGGAGAAGCCTCGGGGTGATACTGGACGGAAAATATGGGCTTGTCCTTAACCCGGATGCCACAATTACTGCCGTCGAACAGTGAGACATGGGTCTCTTCGACACCTTCCGGCAATTTGTCGCGGTCAACCGTAAACCCGTGGTTCATCGAGGTGATTTCAACTTTTTCCGTCTGGCAGTCTTTGACCGGGTGGTTGGCACCATGATGACCCTGGTGCATTTTCCGCGTGGTGGCGCCGAGGGCCAGGGAGAGCAGTTGATGGCCGAGGCAGATGCCGAAAATCGGTTTGTCGGATTTGACCAGATCTCGGATAACCGGAACCGCATAGTCTCCGGTTGCGGCGGGGTCACCCGGGCCGTTGGATAGAAATATGCCGTCAGGTTCATGAGCGAGAATTTCTTCGGCAGATGCCGTTGCCGGAACGACCGTAACTCGACATCTGACCTCGGCGAGGCACCGAAGAATATTGCGCTTGGCGCCATAGTCAACGGCCACCACGTGAAAATCGGAATCGTTCTGCTCACCATATCCTGATTCTCGATCCCACAGGGTCTCGTTCCAGGTATAAGTCTGCCCGCAGGTAACCTCTTTGGCGAGGTCCATGCCTTCGAGACCCGGCCAGGCATTGACCTGGCGCTTGAGATCTTCGAGATCAAACTGTCCCGACGGATCAAAGGCGATGACCGCGTTGGGCATTCCATTTTCCCGGATACGTATCGTCAACGCCCGCGTATCGATGTTTGAAATTCCAATAATCCCCCGCATCCGCAGCCATTCGTCCAGATGTTTTTCACTGCGATAGTTCGAAGGTTCGGTTATTGGCGATTTAACAATGCATCCCCGCACACCTGAGGATGAAGCCAGATTTGAGGTTTCAATGTCTTGATTATTTGCACCCACATTCCCTATATGCGGGAATGTAAATGTTATGATCTGCCCAGCATACGATGGATCCGTCAAAATTTCCTGGTAACCGGTCATGGCTGTATTGAAACAGATCTCACCAACCGCCATTCCGACACTTCCAAAACCCGTGCCGTAAATGGTTGTCCCATCCTGCAGAAGCAGCACAGCTGTTGGTTTGGCAGCCGTGTTTTCAGAAGCTTGATCTGTGGTCATTGAGGATCACTTTTGTTGTATCTGGCTTGGTGCAGATTGTATATTCATGGCCGGATTATCTGGCGAAAAGTCGGATTTATGAGGTGTACTGCAGTCCAAATTGGCGCGAACATTACGGGAAACAGGGCAGTGGGTCAAGGCGATCTATAAAATAATATTTGATATAAATCAATGAGTTAAGTGAAAATCTGTGGGAATAAGCTATATCGCGTGCCGAATATCGTTTACAGTTCCCCAAACAGTAGAGAGACACATGCGAGATCAAATTAGCAATCAGCTTAAAACGGCGCTGAAGGCGCAGAAAAAGCGCGAAGTATCGACCCTCAGGCTGATCATGGCGGCAATCAAGGACCGAGATATTGCCTCCCGATCAAAGGGGAAGGACGGTGTTGACGATCAGGAAATTCTGGAAATTCTTGCTAAAATGATCAAGCAGCGTCAGGAATCCGTCAAAACCTACGAGGAAGCAGGACGCCTGGAGCTGGCGGAGGCCGAACAGGAAGAAATCGAGATTATCTCCGGATTTCTGCCTCAACAGCTGAACAAGGATGAAACGCGCTCCGCCGTTGAAACAGTCATTCAAGAAATTGGTGCGACAAGCCTTAAGGACATGGGGCGCACGATGTCGCTTCTGAAAGAGCGTTATGCCGGGCAAATGGATTTTTCCGTTTCCAGTTCAATGGTCAAAGAGATTTTAGGGTAGGTCCGGCGCTCAATTCCCACATCCTTTCAACAAGTCCGGTCAACGGATTGAGAGATCGTTCGATTCGGGCGTACGGATCGGACTATACTTGTGTAGCGAATCACTGGCGGGGTCGTTGATGCGATTTGATGACAATATTTTAAGCGAGATCAAGGCGCGTATACCCGTCAGCCAGATCGTTTCAGCAACCGTCAAGCTGAAACGACAGGGCCGCGAGTTTATAGGTCTGAGCCCGTTTAAAAACTAAAAGACACCGTCCTTCACCGTTAATGACCAGAAGGGATTCTACCATTGCTTTGCCAGCGGCGAACATGGGGACATATTTTCCTTCCTCATGAAAGTCGAAGGCCTGAGTTTTCCGGAAGCGGTGGAGAAACTTGCAGCCATTGCCGGTGTGGCTCTGCCAAAACCGATGGAACAGGATCGCGAAAAAAGCAGCCTCCGCCAGGAACTGATAGCAATCCATGAAAAGGCCTCCGCCTATTTTGAGGAACAGTTGCGATCCGTTTCCGGGCGTGAGGCCCGCGAATATCTGATCCAGCGCGGTATCGAGCCGGCATTGCAAAAACGATTTCATATCGGCTATGCCCCTAACGACAGGACAGCTTTGAAAACCTTTCTGCGGGAAGCGGGATTCAAACCGGAGAGCATCGCCCTGTCGGGCATGGTTATCTCCGGCGAAGATATTGCCGTTCCCTATGACCGGTTTCGCCACCGTATCACTTTTCCCATTGCCAATTTAAAAAATGAAGTGATCGCCTTCGGCGGACGGGCGCTGAGCGAAGACCAGCCGGCGAAATATCTAAATTCTCCGGAAACGCCTCTGTTCCATAAGGGATCGGTGCTGTTCAATATGGCTCAGGCGCGACAACCCGCCTTCGATTCCGGCACGATCCTTATCGTTGAAGGCTATATGGATGTTATTGCGCTGGCCGGTGCAGGTTTTAACAACGCCGTTGCCCCCCTCGGGACGGCGGTGACCGAAAACCAATTGCGGCTGCTATGGCGCATGGCACCTGAACCGGTTTTCTGCCTTGACGGTGATATAGCAGGTAAGAAAGCAGCTTACAGGGCCGTGGAGACAGCGCTGCCCCACCTCGAACCCGGCAAAAGCGCCCGGTTCGTGTTTTTGTCCGATGGGCAGGATCCGGACGATATTATCCGGGATCAAGGGGCCGAAACTTTTCGCCATCTTGTCGACCGCTCGCAACCCCTTTCCGAGGTCTTATGGCAAAAGGAATGGGAAGCCGGTGTCTGGGATACACCGGAACGCCGTGCCGATCTTGAGGCGCGCCTTAACGCGGCAATTCAGACAATACAGAACGGTTCCGTCAAATCCCACTATGAAGCCGATATAAGGTCGCGACTCTACGAGGTGTGGCGCGCCAATAACCGTCAGGGACCAGGTAAGAAACCCGGGTCGGATCAGGGACAGTGGGCCGGGCGCGGAAAATCGGCGAAGGGCAGCAAAGGGAAGTGGAATTCGCCCGGTTCAAGCAGTTCGTTGTTTCGAAACCAGAATCATCTCAGTGGCGGGGCATCCACAAGCTTGACACAGTCGGATCTGGTCAAAGCAAAAAAACCGAAAGCTTCGCACAGGGAGCCGGTCTTCATATCTCTTTTGTTTCATCATCCCTGGCTGCTTGATGAAAATTCAGAAGAAATTTCAGCCATCAAACTCGAGGACAGCCGCATTGAGCAACTGCGGGATGCGCTTCTGACCATTCACACCGAGCATCATCCTGTCGACCAGGAGGTGCTGAATTCGCAATTGAGTTTGCTCGGGTTAGACGCTATGTTGCAGCAAATCCTGCAATCTATACCAGGGAAATCCACGCTTTCCGGCGATAGTGGAGTCGGAAATCCGGATGTCCGCGAGTCCTGGCAGAAGGTGATGAATGAATTCAGACATTTGTCGCTCAAACACGAAAATGAATTGGCTGGAAAATCAATGGGTTACGATGTTAGTCAAGAGGAAATCGACCGAATTACGAATATCAGCCGGGAATTGCAGGAGCTGGAAAACACAAAATCTTAGGACCGCCAATCCAATGCGGCCCTGTTGCGTGTCACAAACAATCAACAGGGTGAAAAACTTTTTGTAATTAAACACGGTTAATGGGCTTGGTTAAATCCCAATTAACACTAAATATGTAGACAACTAGGGTGGAACGGGGATAGGTGTCAAAAACATTTGTTTGCGCCCCAAAATTGAGACATTTTGTAAATTTGGCGTAGTGATCGGCGAAAACGGTCAACTATTGCCATTGACGTGTTATTAGGTACCATTTGGTCTGAAACGGCAAATGGCGCGAATAGTGCAGGATTTGGCGGCACCATTCGGAGTGGAATATGGCGACGACGACGGCAAGACAAAAAACAACGAAATCAGCGGCAGCGGCCAAGAAGGCAAAAAAGCCCTCTTCAACGGCTCGTGCCAAGACGAACAAATCGACCACAGCGAAAGCGAAAAAAACAACGACACGGACATCGCCTGCTCGAAAAACACCGGCGACAAAAAGTCCGGTGAAGCGAACGACTGCAAAAACGGCCTCAAAATCCACGAAATCTGCGACGACCCGTGCGACGACCCGGACGTCTAAGTCAGCGTCGAAAGCCTCATCCACAAAATCCACAACAGTTGCAAAAAAGACGACAGCATCATCAGGCGGACGTGCTAAAACGGCGAAGTTAAATACTACAAGCTCAGCAAAGAAGCCTGCGTCCACACGAGCGAAATCTGCGGCTAAAAATACAGCAAAAGCATCGGCGGAAACAAAGCGTTCAGTGACAAAATCCAAGTCGACGAAACGACCGATGAATACAGCGTCCGGAACAAAACGGACAGCTTCAAGTAAATCAGACACGAAGGCACAAAAGTTGAAGACACAACCTGTCACAGAAACCGAAAGCAAGGCTGCGGCGGCAGTCGTAGCTTCGGTAGCCTCTTCGAACGTCAAGGAAACTGGCAAGAAGTCCGGCAAAAAGAAATCGGAACCCACCAAGGCGGAGGCCGCCAAGAAAGGTAAGAAAGCCAAAGGCGCTAACGGTGCCGCAGCCCCGGGTGAAAAACAGGATGGTCCGCTTCTGGACATGTCCAACCAAGCGGTGAAGGCGCTCATCAAGACCGCCAAGCAACGCGGTTATGTGACCTATGACGAGTTGAACGAAGTCATGCCTTCGGAAGAAGTTTCTTCCGAGCAGATCGAAGACATTATGTCGATGTTTTCCGAGATGGGAATTAATGTCGTCGAAGCCGAGGATATTGAAGACAACGAGGAAGGCACTGAAATTGCGACCACCGGATCGCAAGCCGTTGCCAAGACCGGTAAATCCAGCGAACCAGCTGAGCGGACCGATGACCCCGTGCGCATGTATCTGCGTGAAATGGGGACGGTTGAACTGCTCTCCCGCGAAGGCGAAATTGCCATTGCCAAGCGCATCGAAGCCGGTCGCGAAGCCATGATAGCCGGACTTTGTGAAAGTCCGCTCACCTTTCAGGCAATCATCATCTGGCGCGAAGAGCTGAGCGAAGGCAAGATCTTATTGCGGGACATTATTGATCTCGAAGCCACTTATGCCGGACCCGACGCCAAGCAACCCGCTACCGGCCTGGGAATGGAAGGCGGTAGTGGAGACGTAGAGGGTCAGACAGCGGTCGCCAACGGTCAAATGGCGACTAATGGCGATGCCCGGCCACAGGCCGCGAACGAGGACCAGGCCAAGAGTGCCGGTTCAGGTGAAGAAGGCTCGGAAGGGTCTGAATCTGAAGGGGATGATCTCGACGACGACGAAGATGATGACGATATGGAGAACAACATCTCCCTGGCAGCGATGGAAGCTGAATTGAAGCCAAAGGTCGTTGAAACCTTCGACAATATTGCCGGCAGCTATAAGAAACTCCGGCGCCTGCAGGACCAGGTCGTCGAGAGGGCTCTGAACAACGACTCCCTGTCTACTTCGCAGTCACGGCGCTACGAAAAGATCAAGGATGAAATCGTAGCCGACGTGAAGAGCCTTTCCCTGAATAATAACCGGATTGAAGCCCTGGTCGAGCAACTCTATGCGATTAACAAACGCCTGATCGGCTTTGAAGGCCGGCTTATGCGAATGGCCGACACCCACGGGGTAAAACGCCTTGATTTTCTGAAGGAATATCAGGAAAACGAGCTGGATTCGAACTGGGTTGAACGTGTCGAAGCCCTTCCCGGTAAGGGGTGGAAGGAATTTGTCGACACCGACAGGTCCCGGATTGATGATATTCGCTCCGAGATTCAGAATCTGGCGTCGGCGACGGGACTCGAAATTTCCGAATTCCGGCGTATTGTCCGAATCGTCCAAAAAGGGGAACGGGAAGCCCGTCAGGCGAAAAAAGAAATGGTGGAAGCCAATCTTCGTCTGGTGATTTCCATCGCCAAGAAATATACCAACCGTGGTCTGCAATTCCTGGATCTCATCCAGGAAGGAAATATCGGGCTGATGAAAGCCGTCGATAAGTTTGAATATCGCCGCGGATACAAGTTTTCGACGTATGCGACCTGGTGGATCCGCCAGGCCATCACCCGCTCCATCGCCGACCAGGCGCGTACAATCCGCATCCCTGTTCATATGATTGAGACGATCAACAAGATTGTCCGCACATCGCGCCAGATGCTGCATGAGATCGGTCGCGAGCCGACACCCGAGGAATTGTCAGACAAGCTGGCCATGCCTTTGGAAAAAGTTCGTAAAGTCCTAAAAATTGCCAAGGAGCCGATTTCCCTGGAAACGCCAATTGGGGACGAGGAAGATTCTCACCTCGGTGATTTCATTGAAGACAAGAATGCGGTGCTGCCTATCGATGCCGCCATCCAGTCGAACCTGCGTGAAACCACGACGCGGGTGCTCGCTTCCCTGACGCCTAGGGAAGAGCGTGTTTTGCGCATGCGCTTTGGCATCGGCATGAATACCGACCATACGTTGGAAGAGGTGGGCCAGCAGTTTTCGGTGACTCGGGAGCGAATTCGGCAGATCGAGGCTAAGGCACTCAGGAAGCTGAAACACCCGAGCCGGTCACGAAAACTACGGTCCTTCCTGGATAACTAGATTGGACCGGACAATTGGTCTGGGCTTGTATGCCAGGCGTTAAGTGTCGGCATTGGGTGCCAGGCATCGGTGGCCAGGGATCGGGTGTCCGGACTTTGTGCCTCAATTTTTAGAACACTCAATCATCCAGGGTCCATGTAACGTTGATCGAGACGCGAAGCGTGTGCTGGCCGGCTTCTACGGGAACGGCCTGTTCCGCCGAGAAGTTTGCGGAGCGCCGAACAGGGGCTGACCTCGGAACCTGGAAACTGCCTTCCTGAAGCGACTGTATCTCTCCGAGTTTCTCTCCTGAGGCGTTGGCATAAAGTACAGCTTTGCGCTTCGCATTCTTGAATGCCTGTTCCCGCGCCTTGTCGAGCAGGGATGTTGGATCTTCGAAACCGAACTGGATACCATTGATTTTGTTGGAACCCAGGGTGACCAGCTGATCAAGAATTTCACCAAGCCTGGGAATCTCCTTAACCTTCACACGCACCGTGTTGATCGCTGTATAGCCGACAATTTCTGCAGCCGAATTGCGATCATAGCGCTGATATTTCGGGTTGACGGAAAAGCTCACGGTTTGGATATCTGCGGATTTGAGCCCGGACGATTTAAGGGCGCTGATGACTTTCTCCATCGCCGTCGAATTTTGATCCAAGGCCGCCTTGGCTGTTTTGGCTTCGGTCTGCACACCGGTGTTGATAAAGACGATGTCAGGCTTGGCCGAAATTTCACCCGTTGCGCTCAGGGACAATGTTCTGGGGCTTTCGTCGCTGTAAGCGATTTGCGGTGCTGAGCTTGTCATCACAGCAAGACATACGGCGAAAAAACTGCGGCGCATGGCACGAAGGCTCAACATAAACTTATTCCTTTGACTTATTTAAACAGGTCCCAATCTCCCATGAGACTCGGCCAATTATGAGACGCATAACATATTTATTTGGCTGATTTGGCTACAATTTCAGTCTTTTAAGGGTCCAGTTGTAAAAAACAAGGCGAATTTGACCTGTGTGGGAATAATGCGCCGAATTTCGCATGCAATCACTTTTCCTTTGCGCCTTATTCCTGTATGAGATGGAGCGCAATTTCCAGAAAGTGGGCCTGTAGCTCAACTGGTTAGAGCTGACGGCTCATAACCGTCCGGTTGCAGGTTCGAGTCCTGCCGGGCCCACCAGCCTTTGTGCTTTTTATAAAATGAGAGCAACGCAAGGGCATCTGATCGGAATTTGCAAAACTCTATTAATCTGGAAATAGTTTGTTGGAATAGGAAATTGCATCAGACATGAACCCGTCAGAAGCAAGTACAACAAGGGATTAATGAATTTTCCGGTACTGATCCCTTCGGTCGGGATTTTTCCATGGGTTTGACGGACCGCGTTCATTGTCCGTCATAATTAGATCAGTTTTCAGGTTAGACTATCATTTGTCATTGGCGTAATTGCCAACAAGGCCATTACATAGCTGAGTGTATGCTCACGCGTGACACGCGTCCCCGGCATGGCGCCGGGGACGCACACGATCTCCATCACGATTGTTTCGGGCAACGGCGTTTGATTGCTGGTCACACGCTGCTCGTACATCCCGTGTGAACAGAAGGTATGTCCCAGACTTCGGCAATCCGACCGTCTACGATGCGCCATACCAACGCGACATCCGTTTCAATTCGTTCATCCGCCAAGGTCATTGAATTCTTCGAATGCACGAACAGGAGTTCATCGCCGACGGCATTGACAGAGATCGGCGTGACTATGAAGGAGCCATTTGTTGCAGCGGCGATCCTCGCGAAAAATTTCTTCAAGCCATTTAGACCCACATAATCGCCCTGGATATCCGGCAGGCGTGGATTGAAGTAATGAAAGACGATATCTTCTGCAATGACATCTGCTGAACCGCTCAGATTTTCTGGATCAAATCTTTTAAGAATAGCAACGTTCGGGTGTTCACTCATGAGCCTTAGTCCATATAAGATTGAGGTCACTATAACTTGCAGCAATCATAAGGGGACTGATGAACACGCCAAATGATTCAGATCAATTGCGACTAAAAGTGACGGCGGTATAGCGGAAAAAAATGTTGGGAGAGCTTGTGCTGCACCGACCTCCGATATCGCGTCAATGACGCCTACAAATTTGGCAATTCCGATCAAACTTGGAGGTCCGCTTGTCGGGCTTAAGTCGAAGTACCCATGGACAGAGATGAAGCACAGAAACTCCTCGCATTGCAAATGGAGGAGTTCAAGAAGAAATCGTACACCGAACTGGTCAACTTGCTGGGCGATGTTTGGGCAGAGCAGGTGAAAGGGCCGTCTTCGAACAGCTACACAATTGAGATCGAAGTGTTCTGGGATTACAAACCCAATGGTGATGTCCGCGTATTGGGTTCAATAGATGATGGCGGACTGAGAACGGCTTTTCGTCCCCTGTGCAGCGACTATCTTGTTACGCCCGCAGGTAAGATTCTTGATTGAATCACATACGCTGATTGAAAATTTGAAACCTGTCGAGGGTGCGATCAGGGTTTTTATCCACCGAATTGTGACTTGTATACAATAAACAGTCCAATCGCGAGCAATGCCAGAAGTGTCGAGACCTGGAATGCCCGACCGCTCAACCGGTCGCGGATCTTCTGCCCCAGCCACATGCCGAGGAATGCCGGTATCAGGGCCAGTACTGCCGGCACTACCGTCTCGCGCGGAATCAATTCGTAGCGGGCAAACATGATCAGCAGAATCAGTGTTGAAAGAGAAAACACGATCCCCATGGTTTGAATGAAATCGGAGCGCGAAAGTTCGAGGGCCCGCAGATAGGGAACGGAGGGAACAACAAAGGATCCTGTCAAACCGGTGAGGATTCCGTTTGCGAGTCCAATGGGGATAGACCAGAATCTTTCCGAAGCCCTGGGAATTTGGATCTCAGGCGTCAAAAGTCCAAAGGCAGCGTAAGCGACAATCAGCACGCCAAGCAGGGTCGACAGCCAGACGACATCAATGCTGCGGAACAGGAAGGCGCCGAAGGCAATGCCCACGGTCAGGGCGAGGAGCAGCCCTTTGAATCGGGAGACCATGGTGACAAACGCCCCTCCCTGGACCGATTGCCAGATATTGGTGAGCAGGGACGGAAGCAGCATAAGGACGATTGCCTGCTCAAGCCCCAGGGTCGCTGTCAGCAGCGCCAGGGCAACCGTTGGCAATCCCATACCCGTAATGCCCTTCACCATTCCAGCCAAGATGAAAGTCATGCCTATTATCATCAATTCCGGTTGCAGCATCTCATCCTGACTTAATTGCAGCGTCTCATTCTGAAAGGTCGCGCGGGGTCATGGCTTGTTGAGGGGCAAAAAAACACAATCCATGACTAATTTACAGAAATCCCAGACGAACTGTTTTCTCTATTCCGTCTATCTATTAAAATCTATGTCTAGAAATATTTGACCTCTAAGTAAAGGAACGGAAAATGGACGGACTCTTATCTCTGGATGCACTTTTTACACTTGTGATGATTGTCCTGCTCCAGGCTGTTCTGGGTTTCGATAATCTTCTCTACATTTCGATTGAATCGAAGCGCGTCCGGGAAGATCGCCAGGCTTTTGTCCGCAACCTCGGCATAGCGATTGCCGTGATAGCCCGCATCGCTTTGCTGTTTGTTATCGTACAGATTGTCAAAGTCTCGCAAACACCGTTCATGAATTATGACTGGCCCGGTATTTTTGCCGCTCAGTTTTCTATTCACAGCCTTATCGTTTTGTTCGGCGGAATTTTTATTCTCTACACCGCGGTCAAAGAAATATTTCACATGCTTTCTATTGAAGATTTGGAAAACCCCCTTGATAAAAAACCCGGATCCGTTTTTTTTGCAATTCTGTGGATCGTTCTCATGAACCTTGTGTTCTCGTTCGACTCCATTCTTGGAGCGATGGCGCTGACCGATAATATCTGGATCATGGCCACTGCCATCATACTCAGTGGTATCGGCATGATCTGGCTTGCCGGCCATGTCACGGAGTTTCTGCAGAAAAATAGAATGTATGAAGTCCTCGGCCTGTTTATTCTGTTCGTTGTCGGTATCTTGCTGATTTCCGAAGGCGGACATCTCGCGCATATCAAGCTGCTCGATACAGAAGTGACCGCGATGTCCAAGTCGACTTTCTATTTTGTTATCCTGATCCTGGTGACCATCGATATCGTCCAGAGCCGTTATCGCAAAAAGCTCACCCTGCAGCGGGAGGCGGAATTAAAATTTGCAGCTGGAGATGGTATAAAATAGAATACATATAAATATAAATGGGTATATAAATTCATATATATTTATATGTTATGTCCAAATTATCGATCAGGGCGATCTATATTTATTTTAAGAAAATATTGCTCTAATAAGTATAATTTGATATTCTGATATTGAAAATTCTTTATTGATATTTATTACGTTTTTTGAATCGAAGATCTGTTTTATTTATTTTGTTTTGATTAATTTATTTTTTAGGGATTCTAAATGACAACCGATTTCATGTTAGACAATTCAATCAAGGATGATCAGACCACTGGCCGATTACACGCGGCAAGCAAGCTCTTGAAATCCTTTGCGAATGAAACACGATTGATGATCTTGACCGTGTTGATTGAGGGTGAGCGTTCCGTCGGTGATATTGAGACCCATTTAAAACTGCGTCAACCGACTGTCTCCCAACAGCTTGCCCGTTTGCGGGCGGATCATCTCGTCAAGACAAGGCGGGAAGGAAAAGTCATATATTATTCTTTGTCCGATTCCCAAGCCGTCGAAGTTCTGCAATTGTTGAAAAAGCTATTTGGTCATCACATCTCGAGCGAGCGTTAGCGTTCGGCAATGGGTGTGCCTCAACCTTGCTATGTCGAATTAAGACGATGCTGAAGTGTTGATGTCCGAAACGAATTGGATAAGCATCGCTGATAAATGCAGCGCAGCTCAATCAGGAAGGGGATAACTGCCTTATCTTCGCCGAGGCGGTGGATGAGCGCGGACAGCTTAGTGTTGTCAGCAGAGTCCACCATTGTTGAAAAGCCCGTAATAAATCAGTTCTTTGGCTGAAGTGGATTTCTGGCTATTGGGATCGTCCGCACCGGTATAGAGATCGTCCGAACCGGTATAGGGATCGTCCGCACCGGTAAAATTAGACGGTCATCAAACTCCAGCCGCTCAATCTCCGCAATATCGCGCTGGGACATCTATTCTCCGGGTTCAGTTCGTCCTCTGGCTGCTCTGGCTCCTGTTGCTCCGGTGGCTCCTGTGGCTCCAGTACCTCGTGGAGATTCTCCGGTCCTGTTTTTACTTCGGCTCGGGTCGCTTCTCCAGGCCGGGAATATGTTCCCCACCTTCGGGAATTTCGAGAATCGCCGGTTCTAGCGCCTCCCCGATTGCCTGAGCTTCGCCACCAAGGTGAAGGCTCAGGAATTGTTCGGTAATAGCATAAAAACTCAACCGATTCTCCGGACGCGCAAAGCCATGGCCTTCATCTGGATAAAGAACATAAGTGACCGGCAGGTCTTTGGCTTTCATAGCATCCACAATTTGATCCGACTCCGCTTGTTTGACCCGTGGATCATTTGCGCCCTGAGCAATGAGCAGCGGACGGCAGATTTTTTCCACGTGGTTGAGCGGGGAACGTTCGGCAAGGAGTTGCCGCCCTTCCTCAGTTCTCGGGTCGCCCATTCGTCGGGCAAAGTTCTCGAAGAACGACTTCCAATAGGGAGGAATGGTTTCAATAAGAGTCTGCAGGTTCGAGGGGCCAACAATATCTACGCCGCAAGCAAATGTCTCCGGTGTGAAAGTCAGGCCCGCAAGGGCGGCATAGCCCCCATAAGAGCCGCCCATGATTGCAATACGGTTCTTGTCTGCAATACCTTGAGCGATGGCCCAGTTCACTGCATCAATCAGATCATCGTGCATGCGCCGGCCCCACTCCAGATCACCGGCATTGATAAACTCTTTTCCAAAACCGGATGAACCGCGGAAATTCACGGAAAGCACGGCATAGCCCCGGTCGGCGAGCCATTGATGTGAAGAATTAAATCCGTAGACATCACGCGCCCAGGGTCCGCCATGGACGAGAAGAACAAGAGGGAACGGCGTTTCTTCTTCCTGCGCCGCTTCGGTATCTGACGAAGATTTCGGCCGGGTTAGATAGGAAACCAGTTCAAGACCGTCCCGGGAATTGATGACCACGCCTTGCATGGGACGCAGGGAGTAGGCCTCGAGTTCGGGCCGGTCAGCGCCCAGGTCCACAATTTGCTTCTCATGTTTTCGATACAGATAGTTTGTGTTTGGTGCTTCCGCCACACCGCGGTTGACGATCCACAAATCATCTTGAGCGCTGCGGCTGACAATTTGGAGTTCGCCGCTCAGTTCAGATTGCAGGAAATCGAAATCCGCAGCCACGCTTTCATCAACGACGGCCCACTCAAGCTGGATGTGATTGGCGCCGTAGGCTTCGACCCTGAAAGTAGTGGGGTGGACGAGAAGCTGACTGACATTCGCCTTATCGTGCCGACCGATAACGATTTCGCCACCGCTGTCGAAATTTCTCAGAAAAAGACCCGCCTTATCTCCCGTAAGTGAGGACAGCCAGTAGAAATCATCACCGTCACCGGTGAAACCGGCAATGCCGGTCGTCAAATCATCTTCATGGGGAACGCGGATATATTCCGATTCTTCAAGTTTCGAGCCTTCGGATGTGAAGCGGAAAATCTGCCGTCCCCCTTCTTCCAGGGAGCGTTCCGCAAGGCGCAGATTAAGCTGCCGGTCGACGTGAAAATTTCCAAATCCGCCGTCGTTTTCGAACAGTAAGGATCGTTCGCCGGTCTGCAGGTCGATGGCATAGACATCATGCCAGCTCTTGTCCCGGTCATTCAGGCCAACCACTGCCGTATTGGGATAATCCCAACTCAAGCCGTGCAGGCGCGTGGTGATCTCCTTATAAGACGTCAAATTGGCTTCCTGCCGGTCCGCAACCGTGACGCGGAACATTTGCCAGTTTTCGTCTCCATCCCGATCCTGAAAATAAAGAATGGCATCACCGGCCTTCGACCAGGTGTAAAACCGGATGCCCCTGTGACGGTCATCGGTCACTGGCGTCGCCTTATCTGGAGACTCCAGTGGAGCCATCCATACATTCAGGACATCATCCTTGGGCGCGATCCAGGCCAGGGTCTCGCCATCCGGTGAAATCTGCAATCCCACACGCTCAGGATTGCCGAACAGTTTTTCTCTGGGAATAAGTTGGGACATCGGTTCTGTTGTCTTTTCTGCTGATATTTCTGGCTCGACAATAGCATCAATTGTGGTTGACGTTTGCCAAATTCAAGGAGTTTCGCTATGCAGGTGGTCATTAATTTTCTGGATTGGGCCTTTGCCTAGCCCGAGTTTCCAAAACTGTAAAGATGGGGTAAGAGTTTGAGTAACGGGGCAAATCCATGAATGTGGGATACCAGTCACGTATTCGGTTGTTAATCCTTTCCGATGGGACGTTCGAAAGTGCACAGAAAACCGGTGGCCTTGCCCGTGCCCTCGACCACATCCACCCGGTGAAAATCGATCGCCTGGCGGTGCGCGCGAATCCTTTCATTTCCCGAAGGCTTCTAAAGAAGCTCTACGACAATCAAGTGATAAATTTAAAGCAGATGCTGCGTCTCGGCTACAACATCAACCCGAGATATCTTCCTAAAACCGAGCTGATCCTGTCGGCGGGATCGTCCACCATGTTTGCCAATGAAATCATCGCCAAAGTTGCCCGTGTTCCGAATATTTACTGTAATTCTTGGGATGTGATCGATCTCAACAAATTTACTCTCGTCGTTAGTCCCGAGCAATGTGAGGCCCACCCGCAGATTGACCCGTGCCTTTTCGTTCCCAACGAATATGTTTTTCTGGAAGACCGCGCATCTCCCATAAGGCCTGCCATTTCGGACCATTCGCCGCCGAAAACGGCGATGATGCTGATCGGCGGCAACACTGACAGGTTTGTATACCGGGAGGATGAGTGGATGCGTCTTCTCGAATTCATGACCCGTGTGCATGATGAATGGGGCACCCGGTGGGTTGTCGGCTGTTTTGAAAATACGGAGTCATCTGTCGCCCTTGCCATTCATCAACTGCAACACACAACATCCATGATTGAGGGTTTCTGTGAGTTCGTTGACCGGCACCCGGACATTTTGTGGAACTATTTCAAGAGCGCGGAAGCCGCTATCTGTACTGAGGATTCCCTGGAAATGATGTCCCACATTGTCAGCGCCGGTATTCCCCTGATTGGCGTCGCACCGGATCATCACGGTTTCAATTCCCTGGAGACACGGTTTCGGGATCGTCTGTCACAGGACAATCGAATTCGCTTTGTACTGATACGCGGGTTGAGCCTTGAGCGTCTCATGACGGGACTCAAGGAAATCCAGCCACTCGGCGTTGTATCCACCGACAGCCTCATTAATTTCCTGAGGGATCGCCTGCCCGTTCTCGAAGCTTCTTTGAAATAGGGAAATACAACGTTAAAAACTCATCTTTCAAAATTCTTGAACTTGAAATGACCCCGTGGGCCATGTAGACCTCGCTCTCAGGCTATTGTTGGCGGTGCAACATAAGACGAATCCATAGAAATGAACAAAAAACAGTTTGTCTACCATATGGACCAGGTTTCCAAGACCTATTCGGGCGGGAAGCAGGTCCTGAGCAATATCCGGTTGTCGTTTTTTCCCGGAGCCAAAATCGGAGTCGTGGGAGTCAATGGCGCAGGTAAGTCGACCCTCCTCAGAATTATGGCTGGAGAAGACACGGAGTTTACCGGCGAAGCCTGGGCTGCGGAGGGAGTGAAAATTGGCTATCTGCCCCAGGAGCCGCAGCTGGATGAAACAAAAACTGTTTTCGAAAATGTTCTCGAAGGTGTCGCCGACAAGAAGCAGATGCTGGACCGCTATAACGAGCTGGCCATGAATTACGACGAATCTACTGCAGACGAGATGGCAAATCTCCAGGACAAGATCGATGCCCAGGACCTGTGGGACCTGGATTCCAAGATTGAAATGGCGCTGGACGCCCTGCGTTGTCCAGACGGCAGTGCGAGTGTCGAAAATTTGTCCGGAGGCGAGTGTCGCCGTGTGGCCATCTGTCGTCTGCTGCTTGCAGCGCCCGATCTGCTTCTGCTCGACGAACCGACCAACCATCTGGATGCGGAAACCGTCGCCTGGCTGCAGCACTATTTATCGGAATATCCGGGATGCGTGATGCTGATTACGCATGATCGTTATTTCCTGGACAATATTACCGGTTGGATTCTTGAGCTGGATCGGGGCAAAGGCATACCTTATGAAGGCAATTATTCGTCCTGGCTCGAACAAAAACAGAAGCGCCTGGCCCAGGAAGGACGTGAGAACGATGCCCGAAACCGGACCCTTGCTCGGGAGCTGGAATGGATACAGGCCTCGGCGCGTGCACGACAGACTAAATCGAAAGCCCGGATTTCAGCCTATGAAGGCCTTCTCGCGGAATCCGGCCATCAGGATGTGTCTCAGGCTCAGATTATTATTCCCGCCGGCGATCGTCTCGGGGATCAGGTGATTGACGCCGATGCCATAACCAAGGGATTTGGTGACCGTCTGTTAATTGATAATCTGAGTTTTCGACTGCCGCCGGGTGGGATTGTCGGGGTCATCGGCGCGAATGGCGCCGGTAAGACAACCCTGTTCAGAATGATTACAGGCCAGGAGGAGCCGGACTCTGGCACCATCAAGATCGGCGATACGGTTAGGCTGGGCTATGTCGATCAGAGCCGTGCTACCCTCGACGCTGACAAGAATGTGTGGGAGGAAATTTCAGATGGACTGGACATGGTCAGTCTTGGAAACCAGGAAATTGCTTCCCGTGCCTATGTAAGCTGGTTCAATTTCAAAGGTGGTGATCAGCAAAAGAAAGTCGGACAGCTTTCCGGTGGCGAGCGCAATCGGGTTCATCTGGCTAAAATGCTCAAGCAGGGAGGCAACTTGCTGCTGTTGGACGAACCGACCAATGATCTCGATGTGGAAACCCTATCGGCTCTTGAAGCCGCTCTTGAGGACTTCCCGGGATGTGCCGTGATCATCAGTCACGACCGTTTCTTCCTCGACAGGATTGCGACCCATATTCTGAGTTTTGAAGGTGAAAGTCACGTTGAATGGTTCGAAGGTAATTTTGAAGCCTACGAAGCCGACAAGAAGCGACGCTTGGGCGAAGACGCTCTGACACCGAAACGAATAAAATATAAAAGATTTGAACGCTGACGGATTTTTCGGATTGAGAAATTAATAGCTTAGAGCGATCAGCAGTGCGTTCACATTGCCATTGTGTTTTTGGATGTAATCCCGAAACAGATTTCTCTGAAACGGGGTAAGCCAAAATCCAAGCACCTGGACATCAACAATTTTGAAGCCGGATTTGCGTCGTTTGAGTCGCCAGCGAACATTGTACTTCTGGCCGTTCTTCAAAAACACTTCCGAATTGACAAAATAGTCATTCCCTTCCCGGACGCTGGGACGAAGCACCCTCGCCTTGACGACATTATATTGAGTGGTCTGGCTGGAAAAATACCGGGCCATAAACTGGGCTACACCCGCATAATAGTTGGAGCGTCGGGAATTGGGCAGCTTCTTGGCATAGGAACCCAGAGAAAATAGAGAAATTGTCCGAATGTCTGCATGTTTCCGAATTGGTGACATGAAAGCGCCGGCGGTACCGCTTTTTGCCGCCCGTAACAGGTCGACTTTGACCTTGTTCATATAATTCGCGGCGGCATCGGCATGGGCATCGGAGCTCGACAACAGTGTCGCACATGCAATCAGACCACTGACAAACAACACCCCAAATGTTTTTCGAAAACAGTTTTGACAGGATGATATTGTAGACATCTCTTCAACTCTCGACTTGTGAGATTCGCAGTTTCCCAAATCTAAGTAAATTATTGTGCGAATTTATGAATAATTTCTAAGATCGTGTCCATTTATTTTAATTACTCGCCCCTTCATTGATTATTTAAGACACAAGAATCCACGTCGTGGCAACAATTCCGAGGGGTTTTGAAGTAGGTTATCCAAATGTGTGTCAGATGTATGACGTACCCGGGCAATTGTTGCAAATTAACTTGGGGCACACTCTCGGTCTTGTTTTGGATCCCGGATTGTGTCTCAGGCCCCTGTTATCAAGAATAACCGCACACAGCCAGTAAGTTAACGGCTCAAAAGGCATCAGGGTTAATGTGTTTCGAGGTGACCGGGTTAAAGAGCGGATATCCCGATATTGAGCCTTGTGTTTATCAGGAGATAACCGCCGCTTAAGCAAATATCCGGCATTTGCTGATATTCCCGGGATCTTCATTTTCGACACTGATCGGATTCAGATCATTTTCACGATCAAACTCGCAAAAGGGGGTTGCAGAATTTTTGCAATAGACATAAAGATATCTTTATGTCTATTTTGTTGAGTGATATTCAGACGTATCAAAATTAAATTCAGCCTTATGTCTAGCACATGTCAGTGATACCTGTTTCTCGACTTTTGTCCGGTTTACGCGCCCTCGGGGAATCCACCCGTCTGAGATTGCTTGCCCTGCTCGGTGAAGGCGAGATGAATGTCAAGGATCTCACGCGCATTCTCGGGCAAAGCCAGCCGCGAATCAGCAGGCACCTTAAACTCCTGGCAGAGGCGGGCCTCGTTGAACGATATCAGGAAGGCAGCTGGGTTTATTTCCGGCTCGCGGAAGGAACGGACTGCGCAGAGCTGGTCAGTCAGATTCTCTCCCGGGTCGATCCCGAGGACCAGACTCTGAAACGAGATCGCGCGCGGGCAACCGCTGTCAAACAGGAACGCGCACGATCAGCGCAAAAATATTTCCGCGAGCATGCTGCCGAATGGGACCGCATTCGCAGTTTGCACGTTGCAGAAAACGATGTTGAGGACATGATGCTGAATATTGTCGGTCCCGGTCCCTTCGACAACCTGGTCGACTGTGGTACGGGTACAGGACGTATTCTTGAACTCTTCGCGGATCGTATTGATAGAGGTCTGGGGTTCGATATCAACCATGACATGTTGTCCTATGCCCGCGCCAACCTATCTCGTGGCGGTTTCCGTCACTGTCAGGTCAGGCACGGGGATCTTTTCAACCTGCCTCTCGATGACAAGGTCGCCGATCTCGTCATTGTGCATCAAGTCCTGCATTTTCTCGAAAACCCTGTCGCGGCCATCTTCGAAGCAGCGCGGGTCATGAAATACGGAGCAAAACTTCTTATCGTCGATTTCGCAGGCCACAACCTGGAATTCGTACGCGATGAATTAGCCCACCAGCGGCTGGGTTTTGAAGACAAGCTCGTCCAGGAATGGATCACGGATGCCGGGCTGGAACCGGGTCTCCATAAAATGCTGAAACCACCCAAGAAACTGGGGCGGGACAAATTAACCGTTTCCCTCTGGATGGCGCGGAAAGAACAGGCAGCTTCTGCAATTGCGCTGACGGAAAACAACAAACTATTAGAGATCGATACTTTATGAATAATTCTCCGGACCGATTGAGCCGAGCGGTTCAATCGGATGATGTACAAATTTCATTTGAGTTTTTCCCTCCCAAAACAGAGAAAATGGAGGAAAAGCTATGGGCTTCGATCAAGCGGCTGGAACCCCTCTTGCCCCGCTTTATATCGGTAACTTATGGGGCAGGTGGGTCGACACGAGAGCGCACCCACACCACTCTTGGGCGTGTGCTTCAGGAAACCTCTCTTGCTCCGGCCGCGCATCTGACCTGCGTCAATGCCTCGAAATCCGAAGTCAACGAAGTGATAGAATCCTATCGCGATATTGGTGTCCGGCACATCGTGGCTCTAAGAGGGGATCCTCCGGACGGGTTGTCGGGCACTTATCACCCGCATCCCCGGGGATATGTAAACGCCGCTGATCTTGTCGCGGGAATTCGTCGAATCGGCGCGTTTGAAATATCCGTTTCCGCCTATCCGGAGAAGCATCCGGAAAGTCCGTCTTTCGACGCCGACATGGACATGCTCAAAGCCAAACTGGAAGCCGGGGCAACGCGGGCCATTACCCAGTTCTTTTTCGATAATGATCATTATTTCAGATATCTGGATCGCGTCCAGGCGGCGGGAATCGATATTCCCGTTACCCCGGGGATCATCCCGATCCACAATTA
>CAJHZG010000440.1_pt1 | contig 35426 bp, 30 predicted proteins | sample 9198901 | NCBI WGS metagenome assembly CAJHZG01 (sample SAMEA7708382, study PRJEB35096) | sediment metagenome | biome: marine neritic benthic zone biome [ENVO:01000025]; feature: sediment [ENVO:00002007]; material: shallow marine sediment [ENVO:03000034] sea grass bed [ENVO_01000059] ... | reverse complement strand
TCAACAGTTTCCTCTCAATGAGCCCGATTACCGCGCTGACGATCACACCGAGCAAAGAAAGAATGACAACGCCAACAAACAATCTCTCCAGGTCATATAAAGAACCGGCCTCCAATATATAAGCGCCAATTCCATGTTCGGCTCCGAGCATTTCCGCTGCGACCAGCAAAATTATCGCAATGGCGAGACTGATGCGAAGTCCGGACAAGATCCCGGGCATGGCCCCCGGCAAAATAATTTTCCGGACAATAGAAAGCCAGGAGAGATTAAAACTCTGGCCCATTCTTATGAGTGTACGATCAACATTATCGACCGCCCCGAATGTCGCAACAACAGTCGGCGTGAATGTGCCGAACGCAATCAATGCGTATTTCGATCCTTCATCGATACCGAACCAGATCACGAACAGGGGTAGCAAGGCAATTTTCGGAATTGGAAAGATTGCCGCAACCAGAGGAACCAGACCGGCCCGTATCAAGGAAAACAATCCGATAAGAATTCCGACACCTATGCCCAGGCTCACACCCAATGCGGCACCGACGACAAGGCGTGTCAGTGATGGCAAGAGATGTTTCCACAACAGACCTGAGCGATAGAGTTCAACGAAAGTCGCCAGAACATCCGAAGGGATGGGCATTGTCAGCGCTGAAATCACACCGGTCCGAGTTCCGATTTCGGCGATTGCGATCAATACAACGAATACAACAGCGCCGACCCAATAGCGGTTTTCCGGGGCGAAGCCGCCGCCGCGGAAGTCGACTTTTCTTACCTGCCTGTTTCGGCTTTTCTCAGACATTGATCAGTTCCGCATCCGCCGCCCGGGCTTCCTCCCGCATCAATTCCCAAAGATGTTTTTGATGACCCTCCAGTTCCGGATCACCAAGGATACGTTCTGCCGGCGGTTTCTCGATCGAGATTATCTCCCGGATTTGCCCCGGGCGCTTGGATAGTACGACGATGGAGTGACCGAGCCGCACGGCTTCATGAAGATTATGTGTGACATAAACGGCCGTAAACGGCTGTCGGGTCCACAAATTGTCGAGATCATCCATGAGGAGTTCCCGTGTCTGACTATCCAGAGCTGACAAGGGTTCATCCATCAGCATAACTGCCGGCCTGACAGCGAGTGCACGGGAAATCGCAACCCGCTGCTTCATACCACCGGAGAGCTGCTTGGGTAGCGCATTTCGGAAATCCGTCAAATTAGTACGCTCCAGGACATCGGCGATGATCTCTTGAGATTGCCGGGTTGTGATTCCGTGGTCTTCCAGAACCAGGCTGACATTCCCCTCTACCGTCCTCCAGGGAAGGAGGGCAAAATCCTGAAAAATAAATGTCAGGGGATTGAGGCAATCTGCCGGGGGCTCTCCAACCTGGAGGATTTCGCCGGCAGAAGGTTGTTCCAGACCGCCAACCAGTCGCAGCAATGTCGACTTGCCGCAACCGGAAGGGCCAATTATGCAGACAATTTTGCCCGAAGGAATTTCCAGGTTGATGTCCCGGAGAACATCAAGCTCGCCAAATCCGTGACTGACTTTGGAAATACTCAGATCCATAAAGCTGGCCGATCCTGACGCCTGCGCCTGCATGTTGTGGTACGGGCCATCACAACATGGGAAAGCCGAAGTCATTGAATGGCTTCGGCCTTGCAATTCGTTGAGTTATAAACCTGACCAAAGGTTCTACAAAGTCTTGACGAAACTGGTATCGACCAGGTTCTCAAGTTTTGTATTTGCATCTACGAGCCCTTCCGACTTGAACCAGTCCAACTGATCCTTGATAGATGCAACATTCATCGCTGCACCTGCATTCAGGCGCATTGAACCGTTAATGATCGAAGGTGCCGCCTTTTCCCGGGGACGGGAAGTGTATACATACTTATGGATCAGGTCGACCATCTCACTTTGCGCTGCATCACCTTTCGATTTGTCGACCATGGCTGCGTTATAATCGGCAACGCCTTTCGCAAATGCCGCCAAGAAATTTTTCGTCAACTCTTTTTCGTTCGCCGCATTTTTGCTTGAGGTAAATACTGTCGTGACCTGGTAGTTGGGCAGATAATCGGCGACATCCCCGATAATATGGACCGCACCGGACTTAGCCAGCGGTTTGGCGATATGAGGTACAATTGACCAGGAATCGATCTGTCCGGACTTCAGTGCGCCAATAATCGCGCCAACTTTTTGCAGGGGTTTGAATTTAAGTGAAACCCCTTCTTTTTTGGCAATTTTCGAACCCATATAGTGGAATGAAGATCCTGCAGTTGTCATGCCGAAGACTTTGCCATCAAGCGCGGAAGCTTTCGTCGCACCAGCTTTGAATGCCGCATCGGACACAAGAATTTTCTGACCATCGATACCCTTTTCCTCGGACAGAGCCCCTCCGATGACTTTAATGGCACCTTTGTTGGCCAATGAAACCAATCCGCCGGAAATAGCGGTCACGGCATAATCGATGTCGCCAGAAGCGATGGCGACAGCCATGGGCTGGGCCGCCTGAAAAAACTTCAATTCAACATCAAGCCCGGCTTCGGAGAAATAGCCACGTTCAAAGGCGACAAAACTGCCGGAGTGACTTGTGAACCTCAGGGCCCCAACTTTAATCTTTTTGTTCTGAGCGAAAGAGGGTGTGGTTAGAGATGAGGCAGCGACAGTGCTCCCCATCATTGCAAGAATTTTCCGGCGATCAATCGTTATCATGGTATCCTCCCAAATTGTCATTCATCGCAATTTACTGTCATTGAAGTTTTCCACGCTGTTCCTGTTTCAGCACTTCAGGAACAGACCTTTAACATGTCACTAAGTGATATTCTCTTTTTTCAATTCTGTACACAAAATGTTCGAACCTCCGGAATATCGATTTGAAGCTTCCCGGCCTGTTTTTTCAACAATCGATTGCTGCAGAAGATTCTCCGTTTGAGAAAGATAGGCCCAATGAGTAACGATCCATGACTTGGAAGACCTGCGCGCAACTTGTATAAAGCAGGATCAGGATATCGCCGGGCAAGACTGATTTTCGTCTCGAACAAGGTGATATCACGACGCGGTTCCCGGTGGGATCAAATGCAATATCGATACGTCCTTCGAACGATCTGAATTCAAAACGACCAATAACGAGTATGACCAAAGCCCCAAAGTTCACACTGCGATTTGAAAAAAATGCCGATATGCCTGATGGTGATGATCGTCTTTTCAGTGAATCGTTCGTCACAAATCATGCCCCTATAGAAAAGGTTGTCACCCGACTTCTCGACAAGCTCACCGGAAATATTATTGAGGTCGCCAGTGGAACGGGCCAGCATGCGGTTAATCTGGCACAACAACTTCCTCAACTGACATGGTGGCCGTCCGATATTCATGATCATCACATAGAAAGCATTGCGGCCTGGCAGCAGCAATCAGGATTATCGAATCTGAAACCGCCAATATATCTTGATGTCACTCAAGAAAACTGGGGGCTGGAGGCTCAGGATCACGCCCCATCAGATAATATAGTCGCTGTTGTCTGTTCAAACCTGCTCCATATCGCTCCCTGGAAAGTTAGCCAGGGACTGATTGCCGGTGCGGGAAAATATTTACAACCAAATGGATTTCTCATGATCTACGGCGCGTTTTCGGTAAACGGGTCCCATGTCTCGCAAAGCAATGTTGCTTTTGACAGATCTCTCAAAAATCAAAACCCAGAATTCGGTGTGCGCGATACGGTAGAAATACAAAACGAAGCTGAAAAGTCCGGTTTAATTCTTTCAGAACTTACACCAATGCCCTCGAATAATTTTATGCTGATCCTTCAGAAGCAAATTTGAAATCGATATTTTGCGAGCTGGTGACAGCTGGTTCAAGTTTTTAACAAATGAAGACATTCATCTCACTTATGATCATGTTTCTCGCTCTCGGCGGAATGATATTCGGCGGATTCCTGATTGCTTTTGCCTATTACATTTTCAGATTGCCGACGAGCCTCTGGCAGGAAAACGGCTATCGGTATCTGGACCAAAGCCAGGGCGCTCCCGTGTATTTTTCCTCAATGACCCCCATTTTGTTTTCAATTCTTGGCATTTCTTTCATCTTGTTCTGCGGATTTGCATTTGTTAGAGCCAATCAATTCATGCGCATTAGCAACTTCCGTGACGAGTCGGAGATACGCTGATCCCTGTCGAGACCATTCAAATTCATCATCATAATTGAAGACAATGAAGACAGAGCGACTTAAGGCTTCGAAATTGCTTGCAATTATTGTCGAATCTGTTGAATTGAAGTCACAATTTTCAATAATTGGGAAGCGTCCCAAACCGGTGTTCTTGAAGTAAAATTCGGCAGAAAAGCAAGACTTTGAAAGTCAGCCGTTGATTCCCGGGAAACAGGCGGCACGACAGATTGTCGTATCTCTGAAGTTTTTAGAGAATTCGTTTTCAAAGTGGTATACAAGTCTGCGCTAACGAATCATCGATAAAAATCTCGAATGGAACAAATCGCTCAAAGATCCGCCAAATCGGCTTCGCCCTACAGGATCTTTGCGGACAAGCAAAAAGTCACGCGCACAGATGATCTTCTGACATCCCAGTATTCGATATCAGAAGTGATGCGCCGAATTTGGACTGAGCACCTGCTCCCGCGTCGTCGCTACCTGGTTATCGCCGGCATCGCCATGATCGTATCTGCGGGAACCACCGGACTCGTTCCAATCGTCATCCAGCAGGTTGCTGATGAGATTTTCATCCGGGGCAATCAAAACCTCGTTTATCTGCTGACGATTGCCGTGCTGGTCATAACTGTGTTGAAAACCGTCTCTGAATTTGTTTCCAAGGTCACCTTGAATTTTCTCGGCAATCGATTTGTCGCCGATATGCGAATTCAGATGTTCAAAAAACTGATCTATGCGGATTTGAGCTGGATCGAAGGCATTAATTCCGGCCGTTTTGTATCCGGATTTCTAACCGACGCCGTACTCCTGCAGAATACGGCCAGTCGGGCCATGATCGCCTTAGGCGAGAATCTCCTGAAGGTCATCGTTCTCGCCGTGACAATGTTTGTGCTGGATTGGCGTCTCGCCTCGTTCATTATGTTGACGATGCCCATTGGCCTGTTCCTGTTGGCGAAACAGAGCAAAAGAACTCGCAAATCAACCAAGCAAACTCTTCAGGAAACAGGCGATTTATCCACCCTGGTAACCCAGGCCCTTCGCAGCGCCCGCGTTGTCCATGCCTATGGACAGAACGAAGCGGAAATCGAAAGAACATCCAAGGTTATCGGCCGGGCTCTTGAATTTCAGATGCGCGGTGTCCGGGCAAAGGCACTGGCAAGCCCCATTGCAGAGCTGATGACGGGTATCGGATTTGCCCTGGTGATTTTGTTTGTCGGATCAATCAAAGATTCCCAGACCATGTCACTTGGACACTTCATGGGATTCATGGCCGCAGCGATGCTGATGTTCCAACCCCTTCGTACTCTCGCGACTCTGCATACGGCCCTGGCGGAAGGTGCAGCGGCAGCCAGCCGGGTCTTTGGAATCATCGACCGCGAATCCGAATTGAAGGAAGAACCGGATGCCCAAGGTCTCAGGATCGACAATGGGAATATTGTTTTTGAAGATGTCAGCTTTGCCTACGATGAGGATAACCCGGTCCTCAAGAGGTTGAGCCTGGAGGTTCCCGCCGGTAAAACGGTTGCTCTCGTTGGCCCCTCGGGAGCCGGCAAGAGTACGGTATTGAATCTCGTGATGCGCTTTTTTGAACCAGCTTCGGGCCGGGTACTTATCGATGATCAGGACATTAGCGGTGTTCGCTTCGACAGCCTGCGGGAAGCCATTGCACTTGTCACTCAGGACCCCATTCTCTTTGACGACTCTATTCGGGCGAATATTTCTTACGGCAATCCCGACGCCTCGTATGAGGAAATTGAAGCAGCTGCAAAAGCTGCAGCGGCCCACGACTTTATCATGACCTTGCCAAACGGGTACGACACATCGGTCAAGGAAGCCGGCAACGCTTTGTCCGGAGGCGAACGTCAAAGGATTGCCATTGCCCGGGCGCTGCTTAAAGATTCGCCAATACTGCTTCTTGATGAACCAACGAGTTCGCTGGACAGCAAGTCGGAATCGAAGGTTCAGGATGCCTTAAAGCGTCTTATGGAAGGTCGAACGGTCCTTATGATCGCTCACAGACTGGCAACGGTTCGTCATGCGGATATCATCTATGTTCTGCAAAATGGTGAGATTATTCAGTCCGGAAGTCACGATGAACTCATAGCAACCGAAGGGCTCTATTCTGAACTATACCGAACCCAGGTCCTGACCCAAACTGTGATTTGACAGACCAATTGCACCGGAATTGGCGTAACAGCTAGTCATCCAGGGCTTTCTCCGCGGAGCGGATAATGGACGCGGTATCCAGACCATTGTGACGGTAGAGTTCGGATACGGAACCTGTTTGTCCAAAGTGTTCGACACCAAGTGGAATCGTGCGATGTCCGGCGACAGCGCCCAGCCAGGATAGCGTGGCTGGATGACCGTCAATTACAGTCAATATCGTGCAAAAACTGGGTAGTTGCCCCAATAGTTTTTCAATATGACTGCTGGCCTCCCTGTTACCACGGCTTCGATCTCTTTGTGCCGCAGTCCAGCCGGCATTCAGACGGTCTGCGGATGTTACGGCCAGTACGCCAAGATCGCGGCGAACCTGTCCGAGTTCACCAGCAGCCATCAAGGCTTCCGGCGCGAGGGCTCCCTGATAGGCAATAACCAGTTCACAATTCGGGCCCGGCTCACGCCACCAGTAAGCTCCGTCTATGGTCCCCTGTTTAAAGGCGTCGCCGGCGCGCGCTCCCGGCTGTTCAAGGGGACGGGTGCTCAGGCGCAAATAGACCGAACCACCGGTTTCATCCCGCAGCCAGGTTCGCTCATCCGGGTCGTTACCGCCGTCCCGCTGAAGATAGTTGAAAGCCCAATTCAGGATTACACCTAGTTCATCGATAAAGGCAGGCTCGAATGCGGCCAGGCCGTCCTGTGAAATACCAATCAGCGGCGTGCCGATTGACTGATGCGCCCCGCCTTCCGGTGCCAGTGTAATTCCCGATGGCGTACCCGCAATTACAAACCGGGCATCCTGATAGCAGGCATAATTCAGCGCATCGAGACCTCTGGCAATAAAAGGATCGTAGACGGTCCCGATGGGGATAACGCGTTTGCCAAAAAGCGAGTGTGAAAGACCGGCGGCACTCAGGAGCAAAAACAGGTTCATTTCGGCAATACCGAGTTCGATATGTTGCCCTTCTGGCGCAAACTCCCATTTCTGTGCCGAGATAATTTTTTCCAACTGGAAAGTGTCGTCGACTTCCTGGCGGCTAAACAGCTTGCGACGGTTCACCCAGGCACCAAGATTGGTGGATACTGTGACATCGGGTGATGTCGTCAGCAGCCGCTGGGAAAATTCACTGTCCTGTTTCGCGATATTGTCGAGAAACTTTCCAAACCCGGCCTGAGTCGACAGCCTTTTATCCGGCAGCGGTTCGATATTGGGAACGGCAACAATAGCAGCCTGATGGCGCCGACGCCCTTTTTGAAAAAACGGCACCGTCTCCAGAAAGGACTGAAGAGCTGCCGTGTCGGCCACACCCGCAAATCTCTCCCATTCATTTCCCTCCGGCACACCCATATGACTCTGCCAAGATTTCATCTGTGACGGATTCATCAGTCCCGCATGATTGTCCTTATGTCCCGCAAGAGGGGTCCCCCAGCCCTTTATCGTATAGGCGAGAAAACAAGTGGGCTTGTCGTCACCGACTTCGGAAAAAGCCCGGGAAAGCGTCGCGACGCAATTGCCCCCGAGATTTTCCATCAGGGCTGCAAGCTCTACATCTGAACGGCGCCCGATCAGGTCGGAAACCGCTCCCTGGTCACCAATGTCATCCAGCAACCGCTGGCGCCAAACGGCGCCTCCCTGAAAAGTCAGGGCTGAATAGAGCTGGTTGGGGCACTGGTCGATCCACTTCTTAAGCGCATCACCCCCAGGCTCGGAAAAAGCGCTCATCTGAAGCTGTCCGTACTTTAACGTAACAACTTCCCAGCCGAACACGCGGAAGATATTTTCTATGCGCTCCCACAACCCCTCGTGCACAACACCATCGAGCGATTGCCGGTTGTAGTCGATAATCCACCAGCAATTGCGCAGATCATGCTTCCACCCTTCCTGCAGAGTTTCATAGATATTACCTTCGTCAAGTTCCGCATCGCCGACAAGGGCAATCATCCGGCCCAAATCCAGGTCGGCACCCCAGGGCTTGACCTTGATGAAATCCTGGACCATGGATGCGAAAGCCGTTATTCCCACACCCAGTCCGACAGAACCGGTCGAAAAATCCACGTCATCGGGATCTTTTGTTCTTGATGGATAAGATTGAACTCCTCCATAACCTCGAAAATTCTTGATTGATTCCAGCTCCAGATTGCCCATGAGGTAGTGTATGGCATGAAACACTGGCGAGGCATGAGGTTTAACGGCTACGCGATCCTCAGGTCTCAAGACAGAGAAGTACAGGGCTGTCATAATGGAAACCATCGAGGCAGAAGAAGCCTGGTGTCCGCCAACTTTCACGCCGTCATTGGTTTCCCGCAAATGATTAGCATTGTGGATCATCCAGTGAGACAACCAAAGCAAGCGCTTTTCTATAATTTTTAGAATTTCAGAATTCGACTTCATAACTCGTCAGGTCCGCGTTGAGGAGAATTCCCTGAGCTATCGCTAGGCTGTTATCGGCTCAAATTCAATCGATAAATCAACAATAATCCTGAAGCGTTGAGCAAAGCCCGGCGGATGAAAGCTTTCAGGGGGCCTGCTCAAGATGAACGGTCAAAATGAGAACTCAGTTTTTTATAATGGTTTTTTCCATCTTTATCCGGTTCAGGTGGATTCCAGATCGTTCAACTCTCTGTTCTTCGATGGCATCAAAGCCGACCCCTTTGAACGCCGGCTCAGCAACCAAACTTGCATTTGTCACAAGCACCGGCATTCGTTCTTTCAATGCAAAAATCTCTAACTCTGCAAATATTTCCCTGAATAGACCCTGTCCCTGAAAATCGGGATGGATGAACGCATAGTCTATTAAACCCGCATCTGTCAGACTCATAAATCCGACAACGGAATTTTTGCGCTTTCCTGTAAATACCGTTTGGCGTGACAGGCTTTCTGACCATTCTGGAAGGTTCAGAAAAGAACTTTTCCAGGCTAGTTTTTGCTCATCGGAATAGTGTTCCCTGATCCCCTCGATCGCTTGTATGGCAATCTCTCTTAATCTCTGGGTTTCTCGATAAGACAATTTACCCCCGAATGATCTGTTACAAAGCCGGCCATCAAATGAACGAGAAGGATTACCGGCAGTTCCTACGCTTTATTCGGTTATGGGACAATCGCAATTTCCAGTTCACACGCACCGAATGGTTTTCAATCCCCGGTATTTTTAACCGCCGTCAAAGTCGTTTTCTGTTGTGTCCCCCTTGACGACAGTACAATAAGTGCATATACACTTATTGTGCCGGAGTGTTGCAAACCAAGCGGATTGTTATCATGGATGTCACTAGCTTTGAAAACTGCACCTGTTTTAACCTGCGCAAGGCCGCACGGGTCGTTACACAGGTTTATGATGAAGCGCTAAAACCCGCCGGTCTGAGGGCAACGCAGTTCTCGCTCCTGGCCATGATAAGCGGCATGGGGCCTATTACCATTACCCAGCTTTCAAAACAGATGGTCATGGACCGAACAACTCTCACGCGTAACCTCAAACCTCTGATATCGCTAGACTATGTGCGCATGGCCGTTGGCGAAGACAGGCGCCAGCGATCTGTTGAGCTAACGCCGGAGGGTCACAATTGTCTTGAGAAAGCAACATCCCTATGGGCGGATGTCCAAAAGGATGTTGCTGCCAGTCTGGGATCGAAGAAATGGAATGATCTTATGAAAAGCCTCGGTGATGCAATTGAGACTGCACAAGATCAGACCTGACTAATTTTTGACTATTTATGTGTATATACACTTAACAAAGAAAGGAATGAAGATGTTTAAAAATTCTGATTTGACATTCAACAAGAGAGACCGAGTCCTCGGTTTGGTATTATTCTCAATGGCTCTGGGATTGGCGAGTCTGTTGCCGACCCAACAGGCACATTCTGCAGAGCAAGAACAGTCGAGGAACCAACAGATCGGCAATTTTGTGCCCCCGAGGGGTTGGCAACCACCGCCACTCAATCCCAAGGGCGTTCAACTGCAAACAAAGAAAATCGGCTCCGGAGTTTATGCTCTCCTGTCCAACAAGCCTCCGGTGGATAATAGCGGATTTATCGTCGGTCGCGATGGTGTCCTGGTGATCGACTCTCATATCAACGGAAGAATGGCTCAACAGATTATTAATGCCGTTCGTAATGTGTCGGACAAGTCGATTATCTATCTGGTGAACACCAACGCCCATGGTGATCACACATTCGGCAATCATGCCTTTCCGGAAAGCACATTGATTGTCGCGCACAAACACACGGCGCGCGATATGCGTCATTTCGATAAAGAAAAAGCCCTGATGCTCCTGGCTGTTGGCGGAGATCACAGCGTACTCGAAGATGTGCAGTTGCGGTTACCGAACATCGTCTTTGAGCGGTCGATGACAATTGATCTCGGAGATCGAGTTGTGGAACTGCATCACTTTGGACACGGCAATACGCCCGGTGACACGGTTGTCTACGAACCCGTGACAAAGACGGCCTGGACCGGAAATCTCGTACTGGGACAACAGTCCATTCCCTGGGCAATTGAAGGGCAGGTACAGTCTTATCTGGAAACACTTGCTAGAATGGCCGCTCGTCTCGACATCAAAACCATCATTCCCGGTCATGTACTGACAACCACAGGAGCGGAGCTCGAAAATCAGCTAAGCTATTTGAGCAACCACATCCAGACGATCAAGTCAGCCATTCGTTCCGGCAAGAACCTGGAGCAGACATTGGCGAGCTATCCGCTCCCGGAAGTTTTTCTTCCTCAAAAAAATTCCGCTCTCGCTGCTGCTCGCCCGCTAATGCGGGATTTCACAGGTGGAACGTAAAGAAGACCTATCTGGAACTCAAAAAACAAGCCGGAGTGCTGAAATAGCTGTACTCAAAATCGAAAACAAACCTGACTTTACCAGCCGGATTGAAAAGAAGAGGGAATGGAGTTTCCCTCTTCTTTGACAACTTTAACAGAACGACTAATCGATAAGTTTATACAGACGTTCGTCATAGAGACTACCGGTCAGAGGGTTCAATACGAACAGGGCGTCCGAATTGACACCGCTTCCCGGTTTAATACCAGACAAGGCATCCCGAAAATTTTTGACATCGGCGGTCACCTGGTGAGCGGCACGTTCCCCTTCTGAATTCCATTGCTCGACCACAGTCATATGGTTGGATCGATTGGATTGTGTCAGGACGTCAAACCGAACAACACCTTTGTGCGATTGGCTGGCTTTCGCAAGTTGCTCGACCAACGCATTACCACAGGGTCCTTTTTCATCAACCTGACGTTTACAGGGTGCAAATTGCTCCGGCGGAATTATATCGACATGGGTGATGACATAGACCGATGAGGCATTACCCGCAGCGAGTTTTGACGGGTCAGAAGCAACCAATCCAACATGAGGGCGTTCATCATAAGGATTTTAGAGGAGCGGTTGCAGGGCTTTTCTGTAATCAACAGTATGGGCGGCTTTTGCATGATTGTTTCGGGCTTCCGGCGTTGACCATGCCTCGAGCACGACAAAATGATTTTTTCGGCCAATTCGTTGCAGGGACTCGAATCTCAGATTTCCGGCTTCCGATTTACTCTTGGCTGTCTGTTTTTTTATCAGGTCTGCAGCTTTACCTTCCATACCTGGTGCAACTTCGACATATGAAACGATGAATGTCGGTTTGTCCGAAATTACGGTTCCGTCTCTCAGCTTCGTATCTGCCTGAGCGGCAAAGCTGAAGCCCATGATCAATGATAAAAGACCAACTATCACTGGTAAGCGAGTATGCATAATTACCTCCGTAGAAATTATTGATTGATAAAATTCGCATCAGAACGACAACGAATCTTTTTAAAAAAAATACAAGTGCCCGCAGAATGGATTTGACTGCCACGCAGGCACTTAGCTCGGGGTTAATCTCATGTGAAATCGAAAGAAGCGAATTCCGAGTTGGAATTTCTAAATCCATGCAATCGGATGTATTGCGGAATTGTGGGATATAATCCCGGAATCCGTGAGGATTGATCAGCAAAACAATGAGAATTAATCAACGTCACCTTTTGTGATTCCTGTTTTTGCACTCCGCGGTTCACTTCGTAAAACAGGTCTTAGATTGCTGCGCAACTGAAACAAAACACTCAGCCGTCCTACCAACTAGTCGATACGGTTAGAAAGGACCCGGCGTTTCGGGTCCAGTGTTGAACAACAAACAGAATTCTTGATCTGTTTCCTGCTCGATACCCGTCGAAGAAAACGACTAATCCGGAAACAATAATTCTCACTCCGGACGAATGATCTCAAAATTTTAAGTTCGACATGATCCGAATCCGAGTATCGCCCGTAAATACTCCCATACGAGACTTGTGAAATACTATTGCTCATTTGTTTCGTGGACAAATTGTTGTTTTGATCACCAGAGGAAATACCATGCGACTTTTTAAACATGTAGCTGCCGCTGCTTTTGCCCTGACATTATTTACCGGATCTGCTCAGGCTGCAAACATAGTAGAGACTGCCGCCTCAACCGGAAAATTCGAAACCCTGATTGCCGCAGCAAAAGCGGCGGGACTAGCAGGAGCGCTTTCGGGCCAGGGGCCACTGACTGTGTTCGCTCCAACCGATGAAGCATTTTCCAAGCTGCCAGCCGGAACGGTAGAAGATCTTTTAAAGCCTGAAAACAAGGACAAACTTGTTTCGATCCTCACCTATCATGTACTCGGACGTTCGCTGACGTCGGACATGCTTCCTCACAAATCCATTCCGGTAAAGCCCCTGAACGCAGATTTTCGCCTGAAGGTGAAGAAATCAGCGAAGGGTGTGACCGTTGATCGTGCAAATGTGGTCAGCGCAGATATCCGTGCCGACAATGGTGTCATTCATGTCATAGACACCGTTCTTATACCGGGATCCTGATCCCCGAGATTACCCTCCGATAGATCCGAGGTGCTGTATCCTGATGGGTAGAGCACTTCGGGTCGCTACGGGATCGGTTGAGTCGTGTGCCGCGACCCTTGTCAACGAACGTGAACAAATTCAGGCGAGCCGCCTGACCAGAACCACAACCCCGTATTAAAAACCGCGCACCCGGTTACGGAAATCCCTCGACTGTTGAATAGTCTTTGGCCCCGGCTGCGAAGCCGCGGAAAGAGATTGGGTTGCCGATTGGGCGGCGAGTTTGTTCGCAGGCTTGGCCGGCTTGGGTTTCGGACTGATTGCGGGTTTTAACGCAAGAGCCTCAACAGGTTCCTTCAAGCGCAGATTTGCTTCATCGGGAATTCTCGATTTCTGGACGGGAACCGGCACACTGTCCTTTGCACGCTCGGGAACATTTACGTTCCGCAACTCTAAAAGCTGCTGTTCCAGCTCTCTCACAATCTTCTGAGCTGCCAGGCGAATTGATTTCTCACTCCGGTACCGCTCCTGCAATTGCAGCAACAATAAATCCGCCCGCGATTTGTCCTCGCGCACTGTCCGGATGTTGGCTTCCGATTGACGTAACTGCTTTTGCAGGTCTTCGGTTTTCTGTTTTTCCTTCAACAGTTTTTCCCGGACCGCCCCTATATCCAGGCTTGCATTTTTTTGCAGATCGGTGAGCTTCGAGAGCTTTCCCTGCAACTCGGCATTCCGGCGCTCGATATTGCTTACCCTGTCCTGATCTTTCCGTGCATGAGCCGAATGTTCTGCAATCGATCTTTCGGCGCGCTGGCGGGCCGCGGTTTCATTCTCCAGGTCATTCCTGAGTTGTCGCTGAATATCAACAAGCGAAGCCTGTTTTTTCTGTTCAACAGAAATTTCGCGCAAGAGTTGCCGGTTCAAATCCACGGTCACACCGAGCTTTTCTTCCTGCTTTTTCAATTTAACCTTGGCGGCCTGAACTCGGGCAATTTCCGTTTTTATTGACAATTCCAATTCGGAGAGTTTGTTTCGGGCGACACTCAGATTTCTCTCGGCCACTTCTCTGGCTTGCTGCTCACCAATTACACGATCAAGCAGTTCCTGGTGCTTTGGAACGGAGATAGCCATAGTGTCTTGTTTCGGCGGCTTTACAATCTGGTTCATGCCCCAAAGTGTTGCAACGCTGGCAAAAACCATGGAGGCCGCAGTGGCCGTCAGCCCTACTGAAAAACGCTTCCTGGGCTTGTGTTCGACGGTGGGAGCCACAGGCCGGCCTTTGATTTTATCCAGACCGTCATAGGTCCCAAAACTCCACAGATGACCTTCAGGATCCCGGCAGGAGAAGCCGAAGCCCCCCTCTGCTTCCTTGTTCAAATCCACAACGATCTGCGCACCGACAGCCTTGGCTCGATCGTAGTACTTTTGAACGTCATCGACGACCAGGTAACATGTTTGTGTTTCCTTACCGCCAACCTGGTCCGGTTGAACCATAAGCAGCTCAAAACGCGGATCGGCGATTGAGCCAAGCATAATCAGATTATCATCGAACAGCAGTTCCGCATAAACCGCCTGGCCTTCAACGTTCCTGGCAACAAAATGAGCTGTGAATCCGAATGCGCGACAAAGCCAGTCAATCGACTTTGTAAGTTCCCGGTAACGCATTGCCGGAATGATCGCATTGTGTTTGATTTGCTGAGTTGCAACCATAATTTCCCCTTGCAACAGGTCCTGACTGCTTAAAAATGCCGTTTGGCAAGAGCGCGCTTGCCAATGAGAAATAGTCGATTTCTAGTTGAAGGGCATGATGACGAAGAGCTGCCCTTTGTAGGCTTCGAAATCATCGTCGCCGATGCCGTCATAGGAACCGGTTGCGCGTAACGTCAGACCGCTGGAAGAAGTGATTGTCGCTCCCGCCTCCACCAATCCGCGCACATCATTCGGGCTCACAACCTGCCCGCCTATTGTGGTTATGTCGTCTTTTTCAAAGTCCCAGATACCCTTAATGGCAATGAGAGGTTCGATCTTCGTGCCGTCGGCATTGTCAAATGTGTAGCCGAATTCAGTACCGATCGTAGCCCGTCCCAGGGAAATATCCTGTTCAGGCACAAACCCGGTTTGAGCGCTGTTATAGCTGTGCTGTGTCTCATCGAAATAAGATACGGAAACACTGGGTGCGATACGCATATTTGGCATGTCCGGCTTGCGGAGGGTCGCGCTCAACCGCGCCGACAAAAGCATGCGATCCGTATCAAACTTGTCCCGGTTGTTAGTGGCGAGCCAGTCGACCGTATTTGAGGATTGTCCCCATGCCGCTCGGGCATCGAGAAAAACCTGGGGCAACAGGCGCACACTGACATAGGGCCCGACCATCCAGCCTTCACCGTCAATTTTGGAATCCGATACAGGTGAGGATTCATCCATCCAGTCAAACTGGGCCATGATCCCGAGCAGAACCGATGAACCGACGAGCACGTCACCACCTAGAAATCCCAGTCCCGCATGACCGTCGCGATCACCGCCGCCCGAATCGTCTTCAAAGTAAATAGGTTGTCCCTGCACCCAGATATTGACCGGCAACCTCATGTTTGACTTCAGATCCGACCCAGTTAGAAACATCGCGCCTGAAGTTTGTGCCGAAGCCAATTCTCCATCGGTCGGACCGCCGATAGCAAGGGCCTGGGTTCCATTGACAGCGGAAAGAGCCGTGGACTGATTTGAGGTTTGGGAATTCGTCAATCGGTTGTGGATCGGGCCGAGGTCCGGGCCGTTGGAAACAATAATATTGGCACGGGTATTGGCGAAATTTCGACCGACATCTTCCTCGCCCGGATTTTGGGGAGGTTTACATGGGCGCACTTCAACGTTGTAGTCGCTGGAGACCGCTTTAATGGCTGTATCAATTTCGATATAGCATTTGTCTGGATACTTAATTATTGAGGGCGAGATCTCAATAGTTTGTACTTCGCCAACGCTTAATTCTTGCGCAAGAACCGGTTGGAAAAAAACCAAACTCACCAGCAAGAACACCGCCACACTGAAAGGACCTGGACTGACCCCTTCCGAATCTCTCTTTGAAATTTGACGAACCAGCCCCCACCGTCGTCTCCTGTGCGCAACGCACCAACTCAAACTCATCACAACACTCCAAATGCACAAATCGTAAACTGCCGGCCAGTACGGTAATTGCTCTATCTTTGAACGATGGGAGTCTTATTTTTTGTCGACCCGCTATTTTTCAATTCATAGAAAAGCATTACTTGTTTTCCGTTACAAGCCGCTGCCCGGTTTGATCTGACAATCTGACCATTTTACGATCCCCGAATGTTGCAAAAGCACAACGTTTTTGTTCATATATCGCGATAAGACAATGATTTATCGTTTTTTCCGGAATCAAGATTTTGGACCAATTGTTGAGATTGAGTCAGAATTTCGAGAATTTTATTTGGATCGGATTTGGACCGAGATGATAGCTGGCAAAAATCAGCTTGATTTGAATGTGTAGCGATCCTCTTGGGCGAGAAAGCCCGAATATTCCTTCTGCAACCAAATCCGGGCTTTGGAATCGTTCTTCAGATGGGCTTCGAAAAACGCCACTGCCCCGCCCCGGATCATTTTCAGATGTCGCTCATCCGCAGGTTTGGGATTGCCCCGTCGCAGTCGATTGCCTGAAAATGTCGCGTGATCAGCTTCACCCAGGACCAGCAAATATTGATGTCTAGCCGCGATCTTCTGATAAGGCCAGGTGCGCTGGACGGGATTGAAATTCCCGGACCTCTGGAGAGGATCCCCGTCTCTGGTACCCGTCATGTGAAAGACAGGAATGTTGATGTCATCATAAAGACCGACGATGTCATCGCCGTTCATTGGATAGTTGGGGGACAGGGGCAAGGCCGCCTTAATGCGTGGCTCCTTGAACGAAAAGCCACGCCGCCCCACTCTTTGTCCGGCGGCAATCAATGTCGAACGAGCACCGTAGGAATGACCAGCCATTCCGACGGCCTTGAGATCAAGCCTGTTCTGAAGGGGACCTTTGGCATTCCAGTTCTGTATCTGGTCGATGACAAAAGGCACATCCTGAAAACGCGCCAACCCGTTGCGGTATTTGCGGATCGATTTTTTCAGCTGTTGAACAGCTTCCCGGCGAGACTTCGCTCCCTTCCAGATATTTTCATCGGAGCCCGCATGTTGAATGTGGACAGCGAGAAAACCGTGACCGGCCAGATGTTCACCCAGATAAGCGGCGGCATTGCGCGAGCCTCCGAGACCATGTGAAAAAACCACCACGGGGAATTTCCCCGATCCCTCTTGTGCGACGTGTGATTGCGGAACATAACGCCGATAGGGAACCTCCCTGTCGTTTCTGGCCGGATCTGTGAAAAACCCATCATCAGAAAGGACTTTGTATGTCCCGGGCAGAAAATAACGTTCGCCCGCCCATGCGTTCCCCACAAATAACAGGCTGACAACGACAGCAAAAATATTAGTTTTCAAGGCTTGCATCTGATGGTTCCTCGTGTCCGACGCATTCGCAATTTCCCGCGTGTCGCTGGAACGCTCGCAGAAACGCACGTAACGTTTCCCACAGAACTTATACGCCACTCCCCTAACAATCCGTCGCAATACAGCGATCAAATTCTCCAGTTGATCAAGATCAAAGCGCGATATCACCCTGGGTATTAGTCTGAAATCAGTATCGACCGGCAAAGCCACGAGAAAGGGATTGAACCATGTATAAGAAAATTCTCACGGCCATAGATGGATCCGAATTAAGCGAGAAAGCTCTGGATAAAGGGCTTGAGTTAGCGAAGAATCTGAATGCACAGGTTACCCTGCTGACAGTTACCGAGTTGTGGTCTGCAAAAACAATCGCAAGCCAGTATGATGCAGGTGTTGCCGCTCCGATTGAACAATATGAAGCCGTCGAAGCCAAATGGGCCAAGTCCGTTTTGAATAAGGCCGCGGAGAAAGCAAAAGCATTGGGCGTCGAGACCAATATTGTCCATGTCTCCGATCAGCATCCCGCCGAAGGCATTCTTGAAGCGGCGAAGAACAACGATATTGATCTGATTGTCATGGCATCGCACGGCCACCGCGGCCTGAAAAAAATAATGCTCGGGAGTGTCGCCCAGGAGGTTCTGGCGCATAGCAAGATCCCTGTTCTCGTTTTCAAATGATCGGTCTTAACAGTTTCCTGTTCTGACCTGTTGTGAATTCAAACCCATAATTTGTGATACCCCATGCTAAAGATTTCTGTACTCCTGGTTGTATTCGCCGTTGTAATTCTATTTCCCATCGCCCCCTCGGGAGCGCAGGAAATGGGAAGTCCAGCGGCAGGTGAAGCCTACGCGAAACGGATCTGCATCGAATGCCATGGAATATCCGATAAGGTGGAAATGTCTCCAAATTTAACGGCACCGAGTTTTAAGGAGATTGCGGACACCCGGGGAATGACAAGACAGGCTTTGCTGGTATGGTTTCGCACTCCGCATCCAACCATGCCCAACCTCGTACTGGAAATGCAGAACGAAGAAGATATCATCGCCTATATCCTGTCATTGAAAAAAACAGATGAATGAACTAGATCGGGATCCGACACGGGCTGGAACCCAGCAGAAACTTTCAAGAAGGCTGACACTTCCCTTGCTCGTGCTCTATGGCCTTGGCGTAACCATCGGGGCTGGAATTTATGTCCTTATCGGCGCAACGGCTGGTCGGGCGGGAATTCATGCTCCCCTGGCATTTCTTCTCGCAGCGGCAGTTATGGGACCGACATGCGCCTCATTTGCCGAACTGACATGTCGTCTGCCGGTGAGCGCCGGAGAAGCGGCGTTCGTCAAGCGAGGTTTCCGATCCGATATGCTTTCGGTGATCGTGGGTCTCATGGTCATCTCGGTGGGGAGTATATCAGCCGCCGCCATTGCGGTGGGAAGCGCCGGTTATATCCGGGTCTTTTTTGATCTTCCGACAGAGACAATTGCATTCCTGGTGATTCTGGCTATGGGGGCTGTGGCCATCTGGGGAATTCTCGAATCCGTATCCTTTGCCGCCGTGATGACTGCGATAGAGATTGCCGGACTTTTGCTGATCATCGCCGGCGGTTTCTTTTTTGACTCCCAGATCGTCTCCCGTCTCCCGGAAATTGTACCGCAGAGTTTTGATCTCGCTCCGTGGATCGGAATTTTCTCCGCAGGTTTGCTGGCATTTTTTGCATTCGTCGGATTCGAAGATCTCGTCAATGTGGCGGAAGAAGTCAAGAACCCGAGAAAGACAATGCCCAGCGCTATATTCCTCACATTGGGAATTTCAACGCTGATCTATTTCCTGGTTGTGTCGGTTGCCGTTCTTGCTTTGCCGACCAGCGAACTGGCAGGTTCGGAAGCGCCCCTGACACTTGTGTTTGAACAAGTCACGCCCATGCCTCCGGTTATCATTACTCTGATCGCCATCATCGCGACTTTGAACGGCATAATCGTTCAAATCATAATGGCATCTCGAGTGCTCTATGGTCTGAGTGCACAAGGCAATTTGCCGGTATGGTTCGGAAATATCAACGCGACGACACGGACACCGCTGAATGCGAGCCTTGTCATCATAGCGGTTATAGCTGGTTTGGCCGTTACTTTTCCCCTGACCGGACTTGCGGAAGCGACCTCAGCGATAACGCTGACGGTATTTTCCATTGTGAATCTGGCTTTGATCCGGATTAAGAAAACGGAAGAATCCGCGCCTTCCGATATATTCATGATACCGATTTGGATTCCCTGGATTGGTTTATTTACCTGTTTGCTGTTCCTTATCGGCAGTATCATCGCGTAAATTGCGAGACTTAAGCTGCAGAATTTTTAGGAATGACCCGCATTTGTTTTTAACCGCTTCCGGTAATTCGAGAGCGATGTGACCAAATGTCCGGGAGAGATCGCTCCCTCGGGTCCGTAAAGATCCAGCACGTAATCGCATCCCGCAGGCAATTGGCCAGCCTCACTCTTGTGTGAAAGAAACAGGGTTCCTTCTCGAAAGCCAATTTCAAATCCCTGGTCGAAGGCTTTTGGAAATTTTCGTTTCCAGTGAGAAAGGTCGGTGTCCGATCCGAAACTCTGATAAATACCATCGCAATTATTCACGGCCGATTGCAGGTTCCCAAATATTCTTCCTGCGAATTCGGCAACCGTCACCTCATTTTCAATGCCTGAATTAACCGGCATCTGATCTTCGGAATGAGCTTGAACATTCCATGTCATCGACAGAATGACTACAGTAAATACTTTGTAAAAAAGGCGCATGATCATACTTATCTCTCGATTTTCTGTTTTGAGGACATCAAAGCAATCTCAATGCCACTGGCACGCCTGATTTTATTCCAAAGCGACCTTCTGACCGCTTTCTCAGGATTTGTTCTGATCAAGATGAGTACAATATTAACAAGCGGGGCCACAGGCTTCCAAACTCGGTGGCAGCCTTCGATGAGGGTTTCTAGAGAATTAAATTTTGGCTGCGGGAGAGTGGAAGAGTCGGGGCGAATGCCTGATGCAATTGATCTAGGGATCGAAACTCCAGAAACTTCGGGGTATCTTGTTATTGTTTTCTATACCGTCGCGCCTGACAGGAAGAGGCACAAATTCAGCAGGCGGCACCATCCTCAATCTTCCGCGTCTGTCCTTCAGAGCATAAGCGCCCATTGTTGCGAGTTCCCGGTTTTTGATAATTCGAATCCGCTTGGGTGAAGTTTTAATGGTCAGCTGGAACAAATTGTTACCTGCATTCATGGTATCGAGATATTGTCGCAACCATTCCGACTCTTCGACTTTCAGACTGTCGATGATGCGTCCCTTGACCCGATCATGGGGCCGATGAACACCCAATCGACCGGAGCGACTTTTTACACGGTTGGGAATCTCATTGAAAAGATCATAACCAGCGACGAAAATCATCGAACAGGCGCTGTAACAGACCTTGCGATGATCAATGTAGGTTTGCATACCGAATGTGCGGATAAGAATGCCGATTTTTAAGGCTTCATGCACACTGCCGCCGCGAGAATTCAGATAGACCACCGGCTTACCCTGATAGCCGGATCGAAAATACTGTTCCTCGGTGATTTTCAGGAAACGCGCACCATCACCTTTTTTTATGGTCCCGGTAATCCAGATACGAAAGGGCTGGGCATTTTTTCCATGCTTGTAGGTAATCTTGGCTGCCGAGGCGAACTGGCTTTGCCCAAAGCCTGCCCAGAAGATCACCGCGGCAAACACGATCGTTAGATTAATTCCAAATATTCGCAATCTTCCAACCTCCGTTGGCCGAATCATATCACTAATTTCATCATGGGCACAGACATCCCAACCGCATTCATTCAAATGTGGTACCAAAAAGATGCGGCAGAACAAGCCGCTGATATTAAACAATATTTCCCAACAAAAGTCGCCACAGACTAAAATGTGTGCAACGACGAATCCCGTTTCGATAGACGAATTCAGACTAAATTAACCGAGTTTATTAGCCGGATATTCATCAAATTCCCCTAGCCTATATTTCTTCGATACTAAAAATTTGGAAATAAAACTAAGAGACCGTCGGGGTGGTGCGCGAGGGTCTTTTTTTTTCCAGCAGGGGTCTTGCGTTCCAGATGCGGCAGCAGTTCAGAAACTCCGGTTCAAAAATCGGATCGATCGTCTTTGATCGTGGCCGGTCAAATCTGGCGGTAACGATGCGCAACTACAGCAGTGAAGGTGCGCTTTTGAGGCTCCATCATCACGCCACCGTGGGGCATGCGTTTGACTTGATTATCCCTGATGATGGCATGCAGGTTTCCTGCAAGGTCGTCTGGCAGAAAGAGAATCTCCTGGGCGTATTGTTCACCTCTCCCTGGACCCTCCTAAAGCCCGTGATCGCTGCCACCGCTGAAAATATCTACTGCAACTCCACATTGAAATTCACATCGTTGAGCTAGACAGGACTGTTCAGACAGTCGTCATCCTGTCATTCCTTCATTCCAAGATTGGCATCTGTGCCGCATGCGCAGATATTCTGTTGCAAATCTTTCAAATTTCTTGGATATGCAATATCATTCACATCCAGGGTTGAGAGTTACGCTCAAAATTTACTTCCCTTGGACTGGTAAGGAATTCTAGGAGGATTGTTATGAAAATCAGAGGTCTACTGGCAGTATTTGTTCTTGCCTCGACAACGTTCACCTCAACCATGGCTTTTGCGGCCACCGAAATTCAGTGGTGGCATGCCTTTACCGGGCGTCTTGGGGAACTTTTGAAGGAGCAAGTCAAACAATTTAATGAATCGCAATCCGACTACAAGGTCATTGAGTCTCACAAAGGCAATTATTCAGAGACACTGAATGCAGGAATTGCAGCGTTCCGGGCCAAGCAGCAACCTCATATTATTCAGGTTTTTGAAGTTGGGACGGCGACGATGATGTCCGCCAAGGGGGCTATCAAGCCGGTCTATGAAGTTATGAAAGACTCGGGTCTTTCATTTGATTCCAGCGTATATCTTGCAGCCGTGAAGGGCTATTACACAACGCCCCAAGGTCAGATGCTGTCCCTTCCATACAACTCATCAACCCCTGTCCTGTATGTGAACCGGGACGCCCTCAAATCGGCTGGTCTCGATCCGAACATGGATCTTACCACATGGGATAAGGTGGGTTCGGCGTTGGACAAGCTTAAAGCATCAGGTCATCAGTGCCCTCTGACGACGGCCTGGCAAAGCTGGGTTCATCTGGAGAATTTCTCAGCCTATCATGACATCCCCTTTGCATCGAAGGACAACGGGTTCACAGCGCTCGATACCGAACTTGCATTCAACGGACCTATCCAAGTCAAGCATATTCAAACCATGGGCAACTGGGCAAAAGATGGCAAGTTCATCTATGCCGGACGCCGCAATGAAGGTGGTGCTAATTTCCGTGGCGGAAAATGTGCATTCTTTACGGAATCCTCGGCTGGTTACGCGGGCGTGAAAGCGGAAGCGAAATTTGATTTTGAAATTCGGCCGCTGCCCTATTGGAGTGAAGCCAAAGGGGCTCCCCAAAATACAATCATCGGTGGCGCTTCCCTGTGGATCATGGCCGGTCACAAGCCCGAGGAATACAAGGGCATAGCCCAATTCCTCAATTTCCTGTCGTCTTCCAATATTCAGGCTTCCTGGCACCAGAACACCGGTTACCTGCCGATCACGATGAAAGCTTTTGAGCAAACAAAGAGCGAAGGCTTCTACAGCAAGAATCCTGGAACGGATATTGCGATCGTTCAGATGACGGGCAAAGCGCCAACGGCGAATTCAAAAGGTTTGCGACTGGGCAGTTTTGATCAGATCCGCGGGATCATCGACGAAGAACTCGAAGCCGTTTGGTCGGGGGATAAAACTGCACAAGCGGCTCTCGATAATGCCGTCAAACGCGGCAATATCCTGCTTCGACGATTTGAAAAAGCCAACAAGTAATCAGATTAATTTTGTCGGGGACAGAACTGTCCCCGGCTTTACTGCGGTTCAGTGATCGCTGACGATTGTATTTTTGTGTATGGAAAAGCGCGTTACATTTAAAGGGTGGACCCTCCCTCTCCTTCTGCTCTTTCCGCAATTGCTTGTGACACTCGTATTCTTTTTTTGGCCCGCCGGTCAGGCCATTTATCAATCCGCTTTTATTCCCGATCCCTTTGGATTGAAAACGCAATTCGTCGGGTTCGACAATTTTCTGTTTCTTTTTGCCGATCCGCTCTATCTCACATCATTTAAAACGACCGCCATATTTTCTGGTCTGGTCACCCTCGTGTCCATGGCCCTGGCCCTTTGGCTGGCGGTTCTTGCCGACCGCGTCATAAAGGGTGCCACGACCTATCGAACATTGTTGATCTGGCCCTATGCAGTTGCCCCCGCGGTAGCCGGAGTGCTGTGGCTCTTCATGTTCAATCCGAATGTCGGTCTTGCGAGCTGGTATCTGGGTATTCTGGGCTACAACTGGAATCATGTGCTCAACCCTAACGAAGCCATGGGACTCGTTGTCATCGCTTCAAGCTGGGGGCGTATCAGTTACAATTTCCTGTTTTTTCTGGCAGGTCTTCAGGCGATACCCCAGAGCGTTATCGAAGCCGCCGCGATTGACGGGGCACGATTCTGGAGGCGGTTCTGGACCATCATATTTCCTTTGCTGTCGCCAACCACATTCTTTCTGCTCGTAGTGAATGTGGTCTATTCCTTCTTCGAAACCTTTGGTGTCATACATACGATAACGTCAGGCGGTCCGCAGCAGGCGACAACAATCCTTGTCTACAAAGTATTCTCAGACGGATTTGTTGGCCAGGACCTGGGTTCCTCGGCGGCTCAATCGGTGGTTTTGCTTGTGGTTGTCAGCATCCTGACGGTGATCCAGTTTCGCTATATAGAAAGACGGGTGCATTACTGATGGCGCGCATGGTTGAAAAACGCGGGATTGGTATCTGGCTGAGCCACCTCGGTCTTATTATTGGTATTGCCGTGGTTTGCTTTCCAATCTATCTGGCTTTTGTGGCCTCGACGGTTACGCAGGATGACCTTATCCAACCGCCCATGCCGCTGATTCCAGGACCCCATTTCATTGAAAATTACTGGTCCGCTCTTGCCGCGGGTATCAATGCGCCGGTCTGGCGAATGCTGGTAAATTCCACGGTCATGGCCCTGGGCATTGCGATCGGCAAAATAGTGATTTCCCTCCTTTCGGCATTCGCAATTGTTTATTTCCGATTCCCGTTCCGGCAGACATTTTTCTGGCTGATCTTCTTAACCCTCATGTTACCCGTGGAAGTTCGTATCGTTCCGACTTTTGAAGTCGTTGCCCAGTTCAATATGCTGAACAGTTACACCGGACTAATTTTTCCCCTGATCGCATCAGCGACAGCCACCTTCCTGTTTCGACAGTTTTTCCTGACCGTCCCCGATGAACTGGCTGAGGCGGCACGCGTTGATGGAGCCGGTCCCATGCGATTTTTCATCGACATTCTTATTCCCATGTCACGCACGAATATTGCCGCACTGTTTGTGATTTTGTTCATCTATGGCTGGAACCAGTATCTGTGGCCGCTTCTGATTACGACAGACCCGGAGATGAACACCATCGTAATGGGAATAAAGCAGATGTTCCCATCAGGCGATGATTTTGCAAACTGGCCGGTGATCATGGCGACATCGATCCTGGCGCTGCTGCCTCCTGTTATCGTCGTAGTCTTCATGCAGAACTTGTTCGTCAAAGGCCTCATAGAAAGCGAGAAGTAAGCAATTTCCCATGGCAACGCTCAATATCAGATCTGTCCGCAAATCATTTGGTCAAACCGAAGTTATTCACGGTATCGATATCGATATCGATGATGGTGAGTTTATCGTCATCGTCGGCCCTTCCGGCTGCGGAAAATCAACCCTTCTGCGCATGGTGGCCGGACTGGAGACGATTACCGAAGGCGAGATCGCCATCAATGGCAGCCGGGTCAATGAGCGCGAACCCATGGAACGTAACATCGCGATGGTTTTTCAGAACTACGCGCTATACCCCCACATGAACGTTTTTGACAATATGGCCTACGGTTTGAAGATCGCGGGCACACCTAAAACAGAGATTGCCGAGCGGGTTCAAGAGGCAGCAAATCTCCTTCAGCTCGAAGAGTTCCTGACCCGCAAACCGCGACAGCTTTCCGGCGGCCAACGCCAGCGCGTGGCCATGGGCCGGGCCATAGTCAGAGATCCGGCGGTCTTTCTTTTCGACGAACCACTGTCCAATCTCGACGCGAAGCTCAGGGTGCAAATGCGACTGGAGATCAAAGCGCTGCAAAAGAAACTTGGGACAACAGCGCTTTATGTTACCCATGACCAGGTGGAAGCGATGACCCTGGCCGATCGCATGATTGTCATGAACCAGGGTGTTGCAGAACAGATCGGAGCGCCTCTCGAAGTCTATGGCGACCCCAAATCAGAATTTGTCGGAGGGTTTATTGGCTCGCCACCAATGAATTTTCTTGCCCCTGACACCCTTGAGAAAAGTGACACATTGGACGACCTTGTTCGCCGCATTTCACAGAAGAATGTGTCGGTAGGAATTCGCCCGGAACAATTGCACTTCGAAAACTCCGATGTTCTCAACGCAAATGCCGTTCGGTTGCGCGGGAAAGTTGGATTTGTAGAACCATTGGGCGCGGAAACCCTTGTCCACCTGACCACCCATTCGGGACGGGCAATAACAGTGCGGCAAAATCCGGAGACCGGACGTGCAGAAACGGGAGAAGAAGTCACGCTTTCCGCAAACGTAGAGCACCTCTGTTTCTTTGGTGAAGCAGGTGAGAGGCTCTACCCGAACGAATGAATCCGAACAGGATTCTATTTACAGTCGGGCATCGGCAAAGTTTTCAAATCCGGGATATTGCGTGACTCAGGAATTCACTCCAACACTTATTTGGAGCGACTACCAGCGATATGACGCTGCAGTTTGCCGGTATATTCCGTCCCGGCTTCCATCGCCACATAGCGGTGGTGGATATCACCGTTGACATCCGCGGATTTCTTCAGTTCAACCCACTCGCCCCGGACCGTGCCGTCAATGGAACCGGAAATGCTGAGTTCTTCACCGGATAGTTCGCCTTTGATCGAACCGGTCTCTCCGACAACGATCCTTGTGCAATCAACATCACCGACGACCTTACCGTGGATCGTCACTTCATCCATGGACGAAATATCGCCGACGATTGTTACACCTTCTGTAAGGATGCTAGGCCGGTGAACCACAAGTTTGGTATTTTGTCCGGTTTGAGGACCAGATTTATCACGCGTGTATTCTGTTCGGGTTCCATCTTTTGCAATGGATGCCAGTCGCACTCTCTCTTTTTCCATGAATCACCCCCACCGAATCATATCCGACACCAGTATGATCAAGATCATCCAAAGGGACCAGAGTCTGCAAAACCTGTTCCCCTTAAGTTTGCAAATTGTGGAGAAAAAGGTGGAAAAAACCATGTGTCTTGAACATGTTCCCGCAATCCACATCCGTGTTTAGACCTGTGGAAAAACAAACTTGAAATTGGCACCATGGCCTCTGAGACAGCGCAGAGTGTTGCGCAATTTCGTCACTCGATGCCTCTCTCAATTATTGCCCCCGGCTTTAAAAACACTGTCCTTCATCGAGGGTGAAGCGTGTAACCATTTCATTACCATAGTAATAAAGAAGAATACAAAATTTAAAACTTAGTATTATTCAAATATCATATAATTTACATAAGTAATATTATTATAGTTAACGGATAATGTATCGTTTTATCAAATAATAATGAATATTATTTCAATAAAACTAAAATTATACAAGTAAATGGGTCCGCAGCATCACAGTTGTGGACCCAAATTAAGGACGGAAGTTCATGTTCATGCGTCATTCAAAAATTCGAACAATACTTCAAGAATTTACGAGAATAGTCTTGGAAATCTTCCGCACAACCGCCATCACTTCTATTCTTTTGCTGTTTGTTTCGTATGGCAATTCGCAATCAGCAAATGCGCAAATAGCTGACATTATTGTTGGTGGTCAATTCACACTCTGGCATATTCTCTCTGGAGAAACTGTGCCAGGTGTCACCTTGGACGGATCGACCAAACTCATAGTTGACGAGGGAGGAGCGATATTTGACAACCGTAGTGATTTTACCCCTTTATTGGGTGTCGATAGAGGAGATATTGTCAATAACGGTCTCATAGAAAAAGCAGAATATATCGAACCATTACTCCAGACATTTATAGGATCGCGAACAACTCTCGATAACAGGGGAACAATCCGCAGCAGCGGTAGTGCCTTCAATTTGGATGGAGGATTTTTTTGGCTGGAGAACAGCGGAACGATCACCTCTAGAGATCACGCCATCTTCTGGGCTCAATCGTCGGAAGATCTTGATGATGAAGAAAATGGAATTGAAATAGTTAACTCAGGTCTGATTTCATCAACAAATGATGTCACAATCCACTTTTTTCCCGAAGAATCATTGGATTTGCCGTTTCGAATCGAAAACCGTGCGACCGGCCGTATTACCGGACCAGATGATGTAATCCAGGGGAATGGCAATCTGGAATTGAATAATCAGGGCTTCATCAGCTCTGGAGCAACTGCCATTGTCGTTCCCGATGTTCAGATTGAAAATTCAGGAGAAATTGCCGGCACAGAAAACGGAATGGCGATCGCTCACGGCACAGTGATCAATTCCGGCCGCATACACGGCACAACGGATTCTGGTATCGATGGGAGGACTTATGCACGCAATCTCGACGATTTCATTCGGCTGGAAAATTTGCAATCCGGAGAAATAACCGGAGGCAGAGAAGCCATCAACGGACAAGAAATAAATATCGTGAATGCCGGTTTCATATCGGGTGGCGAGAACGGGATTGCTGCAGACTCGGGTTGGATATTCAATACCGGCATAATAGAAGCAAGAGATGAGTCTCCAAACCGGGAACGCGTCTCGGCGGTTGAATTCGACCATAGACTCGCGAAAGATGCCGAAATTATAAATGCCGGCATTATTCGTTCCGGATCCGGTGGGGCTGGAACAGCCATAGATTTCCGTGACCGATGGGAATTTGTTCCGGACCTGGACACGAATTTACCGGTAAACCAGGGCAACGACCATCTGGAACTGCGCCCCGGAAATCTGATCATTGGCGGTATCAATTTCGGACTCGGACAGGATCGGCTGACCGTGCGCAAGGGGCTCAACCTCCGCTATACATTCGACAAATTGCCGGAAACTCTCGACATCGAAAGTGTTGGATACCAATCATTCGACAATCAGGACGGAACAGTGACCCTTCTCGTCATTGACGATAGTGTCATACCTCATACAACGACACCGCTTTTTGAATTGACTTCAGGTGTCAGCGACACGGTCTTTTCGCATTTGCACAATCGGACCCGGAATCGAAGCTGGCCCCAAACTAGCGGGGCAACAATCTGGGCCGATGGGTTTGCAACCTACCGGGAGATGGGCGCTCGAGGCCAACAACCGGCAACCGCCCATATGGTCGGGGGGCTGATCAGCGGCATTGACGCCGCCATCAACGCTCAAACCATCGCCGGTGGATATTTTGCAGCTGCCGCTGTCGAACACCGGATTGACGGGACGGGAATGAAAGAAGTCACCGACAGTCTGCTGTTCGGGCTCTATGGCCGATTCAAAACAGCACATTCATCCTTCGATATGGTGATGACCGCTGGATATAATGACGGAAATTACGATCTGACCCTATTAAATAATCTCAGAGATAACGGCTATGAGAATATCCGAAGCCAGAGCGAGGGGTGGTTCCTGGCTCCGGAGATCGGGCTGACCCAAGTCCTCCCCGCTTTAGGACTTGAGGTCAGCCTTCGCGGCCGCTACGCGGTTCAGTTCAACGACGACACCGAATTCTCTGACCAGGGACTGGGACTGACTTTCAAGGGAGGGGAGACGCATCTCGTCCAAATCCGGACGGAACTAGCGCGACCCTTTCCGTTTCTGGGTGTAACCGGTTTGCGGAGCTGGCTCACGCCTTATGTGGGGATGGAGAACCGTTATGTCCTCAAAGGTGGAACGCGCGAAGTCGAATTCGGCAATGAAGGCACAGGCATAACGATCAATGAAGACACGGAGGAAAATACCGCGTTCGCCGGTCTGCGCTTCGAGGCGGAAGTCGGAACGAGATTTTCCTTCAATGCCCATCTCGAAGGCCGCTCAGGCGACAATGAAAACAGAACAATTGCCGGGACCGTCGGCGGCACATGGAAATGGTGAGCCTGAAAAGACGGCTCTGATCCAGGACATTGAAAAAACATGGTGCGGTCTCGATTGCGGAGGCTGTACCGCCGCGTAGGGGACCTTCAATTTACGGGCCTCACTTTCCGTTTCCTGATTTGCGACTGCAAAAATTGCCTAAATTCTGATATATCGAAATTCTTCAGAAAGTTTCTGAGCATCGTCGCATAGGCGATGACCGATTTTGATTGAACATTCGAGGCGTTATTTTGCAACGCATGGACCGGGATTCCGACATCGCAGGGATGCGCCTGAGGGTGCATTTGCCGCTCCGGCTTGTGGCCATGGTTCTGATGTTGTCATCTTTATTCCTGTCCGGAATCCCGCTGGTTTCAGCACAGGACAGGCAGGCCATAGAGAGAGACTTCACCGCCTTCCTGAACACGGTTCGTACCGATGCGCTTGCACAGGGTATATCGGAAAAGACAATCAAGTCCGCCTTTGCAACGATCAAACTGGACTGGTCTTTGCCTGACCTGTCTATTCCCGGACGCGACTCTCAGAAATCGACCCGCAAAAAAAAGCGCCGCCAACCGGAGTTTGACCGTCCGGGCCGGTATTTTCCGGAAAAACGCCTGAACAGTCTGACCGCGACGGGCAAACGCAAATGGTCTGAAATCAAACAGACAATGGATGAGATTGAAAATCGCCTTGGGGTTGAAGCGGAGATTGTTCTCGCCATCTGGGGACGGGAAACCGCCTTTGGTTCCTACCGTATGCGCCATGACGTTTTTCAGGCCCTCGCGACCCAGGCATTTATGGGGAATCGGAAATCCTATTTTCATCCCCAGCTCATGCTCGCCCTCAAAATTCTTGACGAAGGCCATGCGGCGCGATCCCAGATGCGCAGTTCCTGGGCGGGTGCCATGGGATTCACTCAGTTTCTGCCTTCGGACTTCACGGATTATGCGATCGATTTCGACGGTGACGGCCGTGCGAATATCTGGAGTTCTGTACCCGACGCCCTGGCTTCCGCCGGCAATGCCTTGAAAGTCAATGGTTGGCAATCCGGTGTGACATGGGGGTACGAGGTTCGCCGGCCCGCAGGCTTTGACTGCACGCTCGAGGGTCCGGAAAACCGGCGCCCACTCAGCAAGTGGAAAGACCTGGAACTTGTTCGATCTTTCGGTCGTAATTTCCCTCCCGACAGGCTGGACATGGAAGCAGTCCTGTTGACGCCGACAGGACACAAGGGACCGGCCTTTCTCGTGCTCGACAATTTCTTCGTGCTCAAGACTTATAACTTTTCCAATCTCTACGCGCTTTATGTTGGTAACCTGGCAGACCGCATTCAGGGAGGCGGTGCATTTGAATCCAAATGGCCGACAGTCGCCGCCTTCTCGCGCGACGAAGTGCGTCAGATGCAGCGGCAACTCACGACCATGGGATTTTCGGTTGGCAAAATTGACGGGATCATCGGCCCCCTGACCCGGGTTGCCGTTGGAAAATATCAGCGCCAGAACAAGCTGGATGTCACCTGTTTTCCGACACGTAAGTTATTCAATACCATCCTGAAATCGAATGGCTGAGAGCAAAGAGGCGGCTCCTGTTGCTGAATAATTTTTTAAATATGCTAAAACATTTGTCGATTCGATCACTTTTGCAGACAGAAGCCCCCATGTTCATGTGCACCAAAACTCGCTCTCAAATTTGTGTCGGTAAAAATTCCGGAATCATAAGGGGTATCGCGTTCACGATGCTGAGCCTGTTTGTCGCCCTGCCTGGTCCGGCCAGTGCCCAGACCGGGGTTACGGTGCAGGTCGAGAACAAAAATTTTCAGCGTTTTATTTCCGAGTTCTGGCCCCAGGCCCGCAAGCGCGGTATTCGCGCTGGTACATATAAACGGGCATTTGCCGGTTTGACTCCTGATCCCAAAGTGCTGAAGTTAAACGATACACAGCCGGAATTTGTTAAACCAATATGGAACTATATCGACACTCGCCTCAATGAGCAGCGTATTTCCAGAGGCAAGGAGATGCTCGAATCCCGATCCGGCATACTCGATGCCATTGAAGCCGTTTACGGCGTCGACCGGCATATTCTGGTTGCTATCTGGGGACTGGAATCCAACTACGGATCTTTTGCCGGACGGCACAATGTCATCCAGGCGCTCGCGACCTTATCTTATCAGGGGAGGCGTCAACGCTATGGGCGTTCCCAACTCATTGCCGCCCTTAAAATTCTGCAAAAGGGAGACGTATCGCCGGACAATATGCTCGGTTCCTGGGCCGGTGCCATGGGACATACCCAGTTCATCCCCACGACTTACGAATTGTATGCGGTCGATTTTGACGGCGACAAAAAACGCGATGTCTGGACAACCGAAGCAGACGCTCTGGGTTCGGCTGCCAACTATTTGCGACGTTCGAAGTGGGAACCGGGAAAAACATGGGGTTATGAAGTCCGACTGCCAAAGGGATTTAATTATTCAGAAGTCGGACGCTCGCGCGCAAAATCCATTCGCGACTGGATGCGACTAGGAGTGCGTCGCGTCCGCGGGAAAGGATTTCCCCGATCCCGAGATGTCGCAACCCTGATTGTTCCCAGCGGCGCCAATGGACCGGCCTTTCTTGTCCTAAAAAATTTCCGGGCTATTCTGCGCTACAACAATGCCGTTGCCTATGCCCTGGCCGTCGGTCATCTGGCGGACCGGCTGAGGGGATTGCCGGAGTTCGCAACACCCTGGCCCCTGGAAGATATTCCGATCACCAACAAAGCAGGACGGAAGGAACTACAGATACGCCTCAAGGCACTCGGATATAAAATTGGGACTATCGACGGTAAGATCGGAAATCGGACAAAGGCGGCTTTGCGGCGCTACCAGCGCAAAAAAGGACTGCCCGCGGATGGATATCCCAGCGCCCGTATCCTTGAATTTATGAGAAACGAAGGATAATCCGGGATAAGTGGCTCAATTCGCTACAGAAATTTTCCAACCCCTCAAAATTTACACAGAACGAAGTCATTTTTCGAGACTGTCCGGCGCTAGATGGCATTATAAGCAACGCCTGTAATATATTGATTTTTATATATAAATTTTTTTAATCACGACCCCGAAAGAAGTCTGGTTTTTGCAGAATTCCCGGTTTACTATCAGGCTTGGAATTTATCGCCACTGACATCCGAATTCAGACCCAGAGCAATCCTTTTGGTTTCCAGAATCAAAAATATTCAGATCGTCACTTTCCTGCTGGTCCTGGGCCTGGGCAGCAGCGGAGCGTTGGCTCAAGCTCTGTCAGATTTGTCGCGAACCTACGTCACAGCCTTTCCTGACAATGATCAATATCAACTGACGGTTTTCGGCGACTCCCTGGCCGAAGGTGTGGCTTCGGGACTGGGTGTCGCATTTGATACGGACCGGCGCGTCAACGTGCGCAAGGAAATCAGTTACGGTGCAAGCATGTACCGTTCACGACGCTTTAACTGGGCGGCCAACCTTCAAAATAACTTTAAAAAACAGACCAATGATATCGCCGTCATCATGATGGGACTGAACGATCGAACCGGCCTGCGTCGGGGACGGGAACGCATCCGTTTCGGATCGGACTCGTGGAAATCGATCTACGGTCAGCGCGTGGACCGACTGATGAAGACCATCAAGAAAAGCAAAGTTGCTATCTACTGGGTGGGTCTGCCGATCATGCGCCGGGCCAAGGATAATATGCGGGCCCAGACCCTTAATGAAGTTTTCCGGGAAAAGGCATTCCTGAACGGCATCAAATTTGTTGATACCTGGAATGGCTTTGCCGACCAGTATGGGCGGTTCAATGCTTTTGGACCGGATCTAACTGGTAAGGTTCGCCGCATTCGTGCTGATGATGGCATTCATTTCACACTCCGGGGAAATCGCAAACTCGCCCACTTTGTGGAAAGAGAAATTCGCAGGGATCTGGCCATTGCTCGAAGCGAGCGCAATATTCCGTTGGCAGGTGACGAAAAGGAACAGGAACGCCTGTTGCGTCAGGCCGTGGCACTGTCCAATGCCAAAAAAGTCGAGAATTCAAGGCGAAATGCCAAAAAGAAAACTAATTTTTTCGGATTTGGCAAATCTGACCAGAAGAAGAAAGACGAAGGCGATAAGAATATTACGACGATAAACGGTATTGACATCGTTCGACCTACGCTGTCTTCGACGGTTCTGTCGAATATCAACCAACGACGCGGTTTAAATTTTGCGCAGAATAACGCCATTATTGCCAATGATATCGACCGGGAACTCACAGCCTTGGCGACGATATCTCAAAATAGCAACATTGGCCTTAAAAATGCCAAACAACGCGTTCCAATTACGCAGTCTCCGTATTATAAAGTCCTTGTAAAAGGGGATGCGCTTCAGGCTAAAAAAGGACGTGCGGATGATTTTTCCTGGGATGAGGCAGGGGCCAGTGAAAAAGATCCGAAACTGGTGAAATCGCAGCTAGACAACAAGGCAGAGAAATCCGGAGTATCGAATTAAGGATCTATAGAATTTAACAGCAGTTTTTACATTCAACATACGTACAAAAAACAATAAAGTGGGTGTTAAATCGTATGCGTATAAAAGTTGGCCGAAGGTTAGCAGGCTCGGCAAGGGGTAAATTAGGGGCAATAATTCTTCCCATAAGTTTTGCCATTGGTTTATCAGGATGTTTTCCTGAAACTGGAGATAGTCAGTCGAAAAGTAGCGGACAGCTTGCGGTGTCTTCTTTTTCGGATTCCGCCGCGGCTCTTTTTGAATCAATATTCAGCAATATAAGTCCAGGAAACTCTTCCGGCCCCGTCGTTAACCGGACAAAGAAAACAGCGAGGCTGGATGTCAGCGATCAAGCCGGCAGCCCTTCGGCTAAAAGTCCGGTCTCAAGTGATGACAAAAAATCGAACCGGATTGTAGCCAATATCTCCGCCGGCACTTTGCATCAATCCAAACTCTCGGCAGCCTCTCCCGATCAACCCCTGATACTGGATGAGGTTTCCTTATCGCAGGCGCGCAAACAATCATTGCCCAAGACAAAATCACTTGCCAATTTTTACCGGGCTCTCGCCGGAATTGAAACGGGCACGCGCTCACGCCCGGTGACCGTTCTGCACATTGGGGACGATCAAATCTCCATGGACAGGTTTACCGGCAATCTGCGAAAAATGTTTCAGGAAAGATTTGGTGATGCAGGACGCGGAATGCTGGCTCCCGGCCTGGCCTATCCGCTTTACAGGGCCCGTGGTGTGCGCATCACCGAACAGGGCGTCTGGCGAACGGCGAGTTCAGTCACCGGCGACAAGGGTCACTTTGGATTTGCCGGTGTGGTCAAACACACGCTAACACAAGGTTCGAGCTTAAATCTGGAAAGTCTGGAGCAACCCTTTACCTGGGCAGAAGCTGTATTTCTCACAGGCCCGGATCGTGGCGAAGTATCCCTGGAAATTTCCGGAAATGACAGGGCCAACAAGCGCGTTTCACTGCGGACACCAACCAAGCAACTGAAACGGGTCCGCCTTGTTGCCCGGG
>CAJHZG010000379.1_pt1 | contig 41086 bp, 42 predicted proteins | sample 9198901 | NCBI WGS metagenome assembly CAJHZG01 (sample SAMEA7708382, study PRJEB35096) | sediment metagenome | biome: marine neritic benthic zone biome [ENVO:01000025]; feature: sediment [ENVO:00002007]; material: shallow marine sediment [ENVO:03000034] sea grass bed [ENVO_01000059] ... | reverse complement strand
CGATCCTGCTGGCTGATTTGAGGTGACTCGACCACTGGTTCCTGCAGATTGGGTTTTTCGGGTTTCAGATGAACGGCTACCGGCTCATTCTGTGTCGGCAGGCTTGGTGGTTCCTGCCTTGGCGGTTCCTGAGACACGGACAAATTCTCAGAACTCTGAGTAGTATTGCCACCGGGAATTTGGTGTCTATTTGGGTCGAGAACGTAATAAGGCGGAGTCTCCGTCAATTCGAAGTTGTTTGGCAGGTTCTCTGCCAGGAATATTCTAAAGGCTCCGTAACCGGCCCAGTTCGTACCGACGGTTTTCTCATGGCCAATTGATTTCTGCGCCTTATCTGCAAGAAACGCTATAGGGACAGGCTTATCCGATTCATGGATAGCCCGGATAACCTCGTCGACAATTTCCTTGCGGATCTGGTCGAGCGTGGGAGCTGTATCCTGGCCTTCAGCCACTGCATCCGCATTATTCGTTTCCGGTTTTAAGGATACATTTCCTTCCATCAGAAAATGGATGAGATCCGTTTCTCTGATTTCTCCGTTGCTAATGGCTGTGTAAGGAGCTGCAGTATAGTCGTTGGCGAAAATAACCGTCCGCCGAGCGTGAGAGCGTAGCCGGTGGAGTATGGGCGTGAAGTCCGCATCACCAGACAATATTATAAACTCGTCAAAATAGGTTTCGTGTTCGAGCAGATCACGAATATCCATGACCATCCGAATATCGGAAGAATTTTTCAGTTGCGCCGTGAGCGGCGGGCAATCCATGATTTCAAAACCAGATCGCAGGAAATGATGCCGAACAAACGGAAATGAGTGCATGTCCGTAGCATTGTCTTTCCCATTCCGTCGCGGCACAGGATTGCCGTAGCAGCGGTTCAGGACCAGCCGTCTTTTGAATTCGGGTTCGCTGCTGCTGGACGGGGTAATCAGACCCCCGGTTTCTATTTCCTTGAGCCACGACCCTGTATCTTTGGCAAATCTGCGTGCTGCTTCTTCGTTTTTACGACGTAGAGACAAGTAAATATTGTCGTAGTCAACAAAGAGCGCACTCAAGCACTCGGTTGATTGACGAATCATAAATTTTTACCCCGCTTGTCGCCCTCACAACGACTTGCCTAATAATATTAAATCGGGGAGTCACCTCGCAAGAGAGCAAGCAACCGCGGTGGCATCAATACACAGAATTTGTGGGGTATTCGGTTGATTTTGTGACGGATTTCCAGGGAATTCGGGAATTCACAACTCATTTGTGTAAGAACTGAGGCTTTGCGGTATCAGGTTTTTCCGGAACTGATTCGTTTTTTATCCGATAACGAATCAGAGCAAATACGGGTTCAAGAGCCGGGCTCGAAGTTCTTTTCGGCGAGTTCAAACTTTTCGAATTCAAATCCGGGTGCAACCGTGCACCCGACGAGAGACCAAGCGCCCAAACTCCGGGCCGACTGCCAGTAACCGGCGGGAACAATGATCTGTGGGTTCTGGTTCTGTTCGAAATCGGAACCAAGCAGTTCAATTGTCGGTACCTCATCTTCGTGACCGGTGATTGAGAGCTGCAATGGCGCGCCGGCATACCAGTGCCAGATTTCCGCACTGTCGATTCGATGCCAGTGCGAAATTTGACCTTCAGGTAGCAGGTAATAGATGGCCGTTGAACAAGACCTGTTTGCATCTCCGTCCATCGGCTTGTCGCGAAAAGTCTCTCGGAAATATCCGCCTTCCGGGTGCGGCGCCAGAGACAGACGTTTGATTATTTCACGGGCGCTGGACATGAATCAGGTCAGGCATTGTCTTTTCGATGGCGGATTTCACCAAAAATCTCGGCGTCGGATTTACCCTGCATTCCCAGCAGTTCCTGAATTTCCGGGCTTTGCGGACGCAAAAATGGATTAGTTTCGCACTCCAGCCCGATTGTGGTTGGAAGCGTCGGCTTGTCGGCGCTGCGTAGTTGACGGATCTCTTCCACTCTCTGTTGCAGCGCCGTGTTCCCTGGTTCGATGGTCAGGGCAAACTCGGCATTGGAGAGTGTGTATTCATGTCCGCAATAGACTTTTGTCGATTCAGGAAGAGCGCGTAGTTTACTCAGTGAAGACCACATGGTTTCTGCATCGCCCTCGAACAAACGTCCACAACCCAGAGCAAACAGGGTGTCTCCCACAAACGCCAATTCGGCTTCAGGCAACCAATAACTGATATGACCGGCTGTATGTCCCGGCGTATCGAATATTTTCGCTTCGAATGCACCAAACTGGTAGCTATCTCCGTCTGCGACACGCACATCTATGCCCGGAACCTTGTCGCTTTCGGCATTCGGGCCGACAATGGTGCAATTGAATTCGGATTTCAGATCCAGATTGCCATCCGTGTGATCAGCATGATAGTGGGTGGTCAGAATATGGGTCAGTTGCCAGCCTTTGTCGGACAGGGCTTTCTTTACGGCGGCGGTTTCGGGGGCATCGATAGATGCCGTAAGATTGTTGACAGGGTCATGAATCAGGACACCAAAATTATCGCTCAGGCACGGAAACTGATAAATTTCTAATTCTGACATTGTGTCTTTCCTCGGATCTAACAATTTATTGCAGCCAGCCGGGATTAGTTTAACTCAGCTCAGCTTTGTTCAATAAACTTGTCTTGTTGTAATTTTCTGATTGCAACAGATATAATTGCTGAGGTCCTCGGTTGCCAGTCAAATTTGACCGCAGGAATTCGGCCAAGCCACAATTTCGATAACGCAGTTCAATACCAACATGTATCTTGATGTAAAGGAATTGAGAGATTTTTATCACCGTCCGGCAGGACTGATCGCGAAAAGATTTCTTGGAAACAAAATTCGTGAGTGCTTTGGAACAATGACGGGGCTGAGTTTACTGGGTCTCGGTTATGCCACTCCGTTTCTGGAAATGTTCCAGGAAGAAGCAGAATCAGTCGCGGCACTTATGCCAGCCGGCCAAGGTGTCCTCACCTGGCCTTCGGAGGGACCTTACCTTTCGACACTGGTGGATGAGACATGCTTTCCCGTGGCCGATGCCAGCGTTGACAGGGTTCTCATCATACACAATCTTGAACTGTCGGAATCCGTGCGCCTGATGCTTCGAGAAGTTTGGCGCGTGCTCGCCCCCGAAGGAAAAATTTTGATTGCTGTCCCCAATCGCCGGGGTTTCTGGGCGAGATTTGATTCGACGCCCTTTGGCCATGGCCGTCCCTACAGCCGTGGTCAGCTCGATCGCTTGTTGCGGGATTGCATGTTCGAGCCAACAACCTATTCATCGACTCTCTATGTGCCGCCGATAAATTTGGAGATTTTCTTGAAATCCGCAAGCGCCTGGGAAAAACTCGGTAGTAAATTCTGGCCGGTTTTTTCAGGTGTGCTTCTTGTTGAAGCCCAAAAATCTGTGTATTCGGCAATTGGGGTTGGTGAAGCCGTCCCGGCGTCAAGCCGATTGTCTACAGCCCAATCGGGTTTTCCAAGAAACACTACCTTCTTGAATGACAAACCGGAAAAGAAAGATATCAGGCCCGCTGCATAGCAATGCTATTTCGGCAAAATTAAATTTCGCGAGATCTCTTGAGTAAGAAAATAGCCTGTTCCCCGATAAGATTCTGCATGAACAAGGGGAGCGTGATTCCCAGTTTTTGACCGCTCGCATTTAGAGCGACTGAACGTTCGATTTTCGCATCGAGTTCACTGCTCAATTCCACGAAATCCTTTATTGTGCAGAAGTGAATATTCGGGGTTTCGTGCCAGGCTACGGGCAGATTTTCCGTAACAGGCATGCGCCCTGTGAACAACAACTGACCTCTGATTTTCCAGTGGCCGAAATTTGGAAATGACACAATTGCCCGTCTTCCTATCCGCAACAACTGATCGAGAACATGCTTGGGCCGGTTTGTCGCCTGCAATGTTTGACTCAATATTGCAAAGTCAAAAGAATCGTCGGGATAATTGGCGAGATCGAGATCCGCATCCCCCTGGACAACGGACAATCCCTTGGACACGCATAAATTCACGCCTTCCTGGCTGATTTCGACACCGCGTCCGTCTATTTCCTTAGCTTCTATCAATAGTTTCAGGAGGTCGCCATTACCGCAGCCGACATCAAGGACTCGAGCGCCACGGGTGACCATTTCTTCGATCAGAAGGTGGTCAACACGGGTTGTTGAGTCATGGGCGGTAAAGTCTGGTTTCATATTCACGATGTTGGCGTCCCGAATTCCGTCACTCATGCTACTTGGGGAGTATGCCCCGTGACTTGGCTGTTGAATTGATGAACCCGGATATGGTTTGAAAAAATTCCGGCTCATCCAGCAAAAAAGCGTCATGACCGTTGTCGGATTCAATTTCGACAAAACTCACATTAGCAGCTACAGCGTTTAATGCCTGGACAATTTCGCGACTTTCGCGCGTTGGATACAGCCAGTCGGAAGTAAACGATACGACGCAGAACCGGGTTGAAAGATTGCGAAAGGCCTGCGCCAGGGCACCGCTATAGTCTGCCGGCAGGTCGAAATAATCCATCGCCCGGGTAATGTAGAGATAAGAATTGGCGTCGAAGCGATCCACGAAGCGATAGCCTTGGTGGCGCAAATAGCTTTCAACCTGAAAGTCCGCATCGAATCCGAAAGTAAGCTTTTCGCGATCCTGCAGCGAGCGCCCAAATTTACGATGTAAGGCATCGTCTGAAAGATAGGTAATGTGCGCCGCCATGCGCGCCACCGCAAGCCCCTTGCGGGGATTAGATCCATTGTCGGTATAACGGCCCCCATGCCAGTCGGGGTCGGCCATAACTGCCTGGCGTCCAACCTCGTGGAAGGCGATATTCTGCGATGAATGACGGGCTGTGGCCGCAACCGGAATCGCTGAATAAACCAGGTCTCCGTGAGAGGCCACGAGTTGCAAGACTTGCATACCGCCCATTGATCCACCAATGGCGCAGAAGAGGTCAGGAATTTCCAGCTTATCGAGTAATCGGATTTGGGCACGAACCATGTCTTTGATCGTGATGACCGGAAAATCCAAACCGTAGACCCTGCCCGTTGCAGGATTGATCGAGGAAGGTCCCGTCGATCCCATACAACCGCCAATAATGTTTACACAGATGACATAGAAAATGTTCGTGTCAATGGGGCGGCCGGGACCGACCATTGTTGTCCACCAGCCGGGTTTTCCGGTTATCGGGTGTTCATTGGCGACGTGCTGGTCGCCGGTCAGAGCATGGCAGACCAGAACCGCATTTGACTTGTCGGCATTCAAACTGCCGTATGTCTGGTAGGCAAGAGTGTAAGGCGCAAGAACGGTTCCGCCGTCGAGCTCCAGCGGCTCATCCGGACCAAATTCCGCGAAAGATCCCTGGTCGATCTTGCGTTCCTTGAATTCTGTATGGTCTGTCACTTCGATCTGTTCCTGATCCGATATTTCCGAACCATCCAACTTACATCAGTCTCACCCGTTTTCGCGCCGCCTGAGTGGTCAGATTTCGATTTCTTCTCAAGGGCCTAAGCTATAAGGACACCAGAGCTAGGCCCTTGAACGGAAATGTCAATCTTTTCTTTGCATTTCAATCAATCACGACTTAACAATATCGACGATTTGCTCTCGATTTGGGGTAAATTCAATTGTAATTTCGTTTTCTCGGAATTGCTTATTTTGTTGTCGATTTGGCAAATAACAGTTTCAGACAATTTATCAAAGGCTCGGAGCGATCCATGTCCGTATCGGGGAAACCGGTCCCCCAGCCCGGTATACTAAATATCAGTCCTTATGTTCCGGGTGAAAGTGAGCTGCCCGGAGCCGGAAAGGTCATTAAGTTAACGTCGAATGAGACGCCGCTTGGCCCCAGTGCCAAGGCTCTTGCGGCCTACAATGAAGAAGCTTCGCAGCTTGAGCGATATCCGGACGGGGCCTCGACACGATTGCGGGAAGCTATTGGCAAGCTATACGGCCTTGATTCCGAGCGTATCATATGTGGCGCCGGTTCAGATGAATTACTTAATCTGCTTGCGCAGGCCTATATCGGCCCAGGGGATGAGGCCATATTCAGTGAACATGGATTTCTCGTTTACAAAATTGCGATTCTTGCAAATGGCGGTATTCCGGTTTCAGCACCGGAAACCGATCGCACATGCAATGTCGATGCAATTCTCAATCGTGTTACTGAAAAAACAAAAGCCGTATTTATCGCAAATCCAAATAATCCCACCGGGACCTACGTCCCCATCGGAGATATTAAAAGACTTCGCAGTAATCTGCCCGGCCATGTTCTGCTGATTCTTGACGGGGCATATGCGGAGTATGTTCGACGCAACGATTATGAAGCCGGTATCGAATTGGTCGCGACATACGAAAACACGGTCATGACCCGGACATTTTCAAAAATTTACGGACTCGCCAATCTCAGGATTGGATGGGCGTATTGTCCCAGAGAAATATCCGATGTCCTTAACCGAATCCGTGGTCCCTTTAACGTTAATGGCGCAGCCATTGCCGCGGGTGTCGCGGCAATCGAGGACCAGTCGCACGTGTCAATGGCCCGGGAACACAATGATCGCTGGCTCAGCTGGCTGGACCAGAAATTACGGGATTTGGGTCTTGCCGTGACACCGAGCGTTGGCAATTTTCTACTCGTTGATTTCCCTGAAGACTCTGAGCATTCAGTCGAAAAAGCAAACGCCTATTTGCAGAGCCAACGGATTTTACTCAGAGGAGTGGCGAGCTATGGGCTGCCGGAGTCACTGCGACTTACTGTTGGTACCGAAGAAGAAAATAAAGCTGTCGTAAAAGCGCTCAGTGATTTTCTGAACTAGGAGAATTATCCATGGAAACGCCTATGTTCAAGAAACTGGCGCTTATCGGGCTCGGCCTGATCGGATCCTCAATTAGTCATATCGTCCGCAAAAACAACATCGTTGAAAGCATTTCCGGTGCCGCCCAGAGCGAGAAGACACGTGAAATTTCCCTTGAGCTTGGTCTTGTCGACGAAGTTTATTCAGACCCCGCCGAAGCCGTGGTCGATGCCGACCTGGTCATTTTGTGTGTGCCTGTCGGTGCGAATGAATCGATTGCCGAGCGCATTGCGCCAAACCTCACCGATGGGGCCATACTAACGGATGTGGGGTCCGTCAAACGTGACGTCATCAATCTGATCAAGCCCCATGTTCCACCGGGCGTCCATTTCATTCCAGGCCATCCCATCGCCGGAACCGAACAGTCCGGACCAGAAGCGGGATTCGCGGAACTCTTCCAGGGACGGTGGTGCATTCTGACCCCTGAAGAATCGGTCGATGCCGAAAGTGTTGAAAGTCTGAAGAAATTCTGGATGGCTTGCGGAAGCTATGTTGATATCATGGATGCCAGGCACCATGATCTCGTGCTGGCGATCACCAGTCATCTACCTCACCTGATTGCATATAATATTGTCGGGACCGCCGACGATTTGGAGACAGTCACGCAATCTGAAGTCATCAAATATTCAGCTGGCGGGTTTCGTGATTTTACCCGGCTGGCAGCCTCGGATCCGGTCATGTGGAGGGATGTGTGCCTCCATAACAAGGATGCCATACTGGAAATGCTGGGTCGGTTTTCCGAAGATCTTGCATCACTTCAACGGGCTGTACGCTGGTCGGACGGGGATGCGCTGTTCGAACTCTTTACGAGAACGCGCAACGTCCGCAAGACTATTATTGAAGCCGGTCAGGATATCAGCCGACCAGATTTTGGCCGTCATAACAGTCGCAAGTGATTAAGCAGCGGTTGAACGATTACCGTTTGGTTGAGCGCAACCGAGGATGCGATAAATGACCGATATGTGGGTATTTGGATATGGGTCTCTTATGTGGCGACCCGGATTCGAATATGTGGAACGACAGCCGGCGCTGATGGAAGGGGCACATAGATCTTTGTGCATTTACTCCGTCATTCATCGTGGCACGTGGGCGAAGCCCGGGCTTGTTCTTGGACTCGACGCCGGTGGGGCCTGTCAGGGCGTCGCCTTTCGGGTGTCAGAGGAATTTGTGCGGCAAACGCGGAAATACCTGCGCAAACGCGAACAAGGGTTGAATGTATATCAGGAGAAAACCCGACCGATAAAACTGCTGGACGGTAGCGGCCGTACTGTTCGTGCCACATCATTTCTCGTCAACCGGACGCACCCGCATTATACCGGGCTCATAAATTTCTCGAGACAAGTCTACCTCGTTCGCAATGGCGTGGGGCAATCAGGCGCTAATATTGATTATGTGCTGAACACGGTGGAACATTTGGACGAACTGGAAATCGCCGATCCTCCCATGATAAGATTAGCGGCAGCTTTGGATTATAAACGGTTCAACATCTAGTCGCGGGTCTAGTTAGGCAGCCCGCAAACAGGATTCCAGAGGACACAAGTTGCAATCCTATAGCTTGTTCGGAGCAATTGTTTTGGCTAATGACTGTTGGCCGGAGACAAGTGCATTCTGCGGATATTCGTTGCAACGGTTAAAGTGCGCAAATCGAAGTCAATAAGTTTGCGTTCGATATCAGATTCCGTGAGCAAGTGAATATGAACTTCGTTGGCTCCAAGCGAAGCCCCTTTCTGTCGCAGATGGGCAAGATTCAGACTGCCGGATTCCCGGACCGTATATCCCACATGCAGGGGCGTCCGGCGTCCTTCTTCATCACGATGAACGAGAATGTAATTGATCCGGGGGAGCGGCGGACAACGCTTCAGATCGAAAACGGTGTGCAAATACCTGCGGTCAGATGTGCCTTTCCAGTACACATATTTCTCTCCGATCGATTGCTCGGAACCAGAGAGAACCGATTCAAGCTGAGGAGTCTCATTTTCAAATGTGTTCGCTACATGCATAGGAAAGCCCTTCCACCGTTAATTCATCAACTAACGCACTTTCACTGTTAAATTACGCAACAATATTTGATTTAGATCTTAATTGGGTCTGATAGTCCGAATTTCAAGCCAGAATGGGGCTGGAAATAAGGTAATTCAGTGAATTTTTGGCCACAATTCAGATTACATACTTACAATTTACACCTAACAATCAATGTCTTAGCCACATTTGGAATAACCGCAATTGCGACAGACAAGGCATCCTTCCTGATAAACGAGACTTTGTAAGCCGCATCTCGGACAGTGATTTTTGACGGATTTCGATTCTTTTATTTTCAGTTCTGCACCGGAGTCCGAGGAAAGAAATCCAATATCAATCATGTGTTCCTGAATGATATCTCCGATTGCCGCCAGCAAACTGGGTACATATCTGCCTTTGATCCACTGTCCTCCCCGGGGATCAAATATTGCCTTCAATTCCTCGACAACGAACGATACGTCACCGCCACGCCGAAAAACGGCACTGATCATCCGCGTCAGGGCCACGGTCCATGAATAATGCTCTAGATTTTTTGAATTGATAAAAATTTCAAAAGGCCGGCGTCGGCCATCCTGGGTAATATCGTTGATGGTGACGTACATGGCGTGGTCGGAGTCTGGCCATTTGAGCTTGTAGGTTTTTCCCGAAAGTGATTCATCACGCGCCAGAGGGACGGACATATACACCACGTCCCCGGGAACGGAGATCGTGTCTTCTCCAGATGTGGAATTCATTGATGCTTCCATCTCTGCAGGTACTAAGTCTGTCTCACCAGCCTTCAAAGAATGATCCGAATTTGCTACCAGAACAGATCCGGTTATTTCATTGGGGCGATAAGTTGTGCAGCCTTTGAGACCCAGCCGAAAGGCTTCCAGGTAGATTTCTTCGAACTCGGCCATGGAAATTGATTCCGCGCAATTCAGTGTCTTTGAAATTGCACTATCGACGAACGGCTGCAGAACCGCCTGCATTTTCAAATGCTCAAGCGGTGACAGGTCGCCAGCAGACACAAAATAGTCCGGTAAAGATTTCGATCCACCTTTCCGTGATCGGAAAAGGCCGTAGGCATAGTCTTCCACCGTGCTTGACTTGTTCGTTCCATCGGCCTGCAAAACCTGCCGCTGATAGGAGTAGTCAAATACGGGTTCGATCCCACTCGAAACATTTCCAGCAAACAGTGAAATTGTCCCAGTCGGTGCGATGGAAGTCACAAGTCCGTTCCGCACACCATCGAATTTTATTGAGTCTCGTACCTGTTTCGGCAGCTTTTTTCCCGCATCCGTATTGAGGAATCTCTCGCTGTCAAAAAGAGGAAAGGCACCTTTCTCACCGGCGAGATGTGAGCTTGAAAGCCAAGCCTCTTCCGAAATAACACGCATCCAGTTACGCGCTAATGAACGCGCTTCTTCAGAGCCATAATGCGTCCTGCACATGATTAATGCATCGGCAAGTCCAGTGATACCAAGGCCAATCCGTCTCTTGGCGATAGCCTCCTGCCGTTGATTTTTCAGTGGGTAATTTGAAATATCAATGACATTGTCAAGGAAACGAATTGCCTTTGAAACGACATCGCGGAGATTAGCCTCATCGAGCCTGGCTTGTTTAGTGAACGGATTTTTCACCAATCGGGTGAGGTTTATCGAACCAAGCAAACAGGCTCCATAAGGCGGCAGGGGTTGTTCACCGCAAGGATTAGTCGCCGAAATCGTTTCACAGTAGGACAGGGGATTAAGCTTGTTAACCTGGTCAATAAAAATGACACCGGGTTCAGCATAATCGTAATTGGCTTTCATTATTTTTGCCCAGAGGTCCCGGGCATTTATCCGCCGATAGGTCTGACCACCAAATTCGAGTGACCAGTTTGCATTTCTTTCAACTGCATCCATGAAGGAATCTGTCACCAGAACTGACAAATTAAACATGCGTAATTTTGCCGGGTCAGATTTGGCTTCTATGAATTCCTCAATGTCGGGATGATCGCATCTCAGTGTTCCCATCATCGCCCCGCGTCTCGTGCCCGCTGACAGAATTGTTCGGCACATCGAGTCCCAGACATTCATGAAACTCACTGGACCCGACGCATCTGAACCAACCCCTTTGACCGGTGCACCTCTGGGGCGCAAGGTCGAAAAGTCATGACCGATACCGCCGCCCTGTTGCATGGTCAGGGCCGCTTCCTTCACATGTTCGAATATTGATGAAAGATCATCTTCAATCCGCCCCAAGACAAAGCAGTTGAAGAGAGTTACTTTGCGCTTGGTGCCGGCTCCAGCCAAAATGCGGCCGGCAGGTAAAAATGTCTGGGATGACAGAAGATCGGAATATTCTTTTTCCCAGTATTTGCGCTGCGACTTTTTCTCTGCCCGTGCAACAGCCCGGGAAACCCGTTTCCAGGTGTCCTGGATCGACTTGTCCACGGGGGACCCATCCACCTTTTTCAGGCGGTATTTCATGTCCCAAATGGTTTCTGAAATATCTGTTCCGGTTGTCATTTGGTTACTTAAAAGCTCTGCTGATTTGAATGTCTCTATTCATGGTGGGTACGACAAAGAATATGTGGCAATATTCCCCTATTTAAGAGTTTTTCAATCTCTCTCTTCCATCAATAATCATCGACTTTATGAAGTTGATGAATTTCCACAAGTACTCAATTGATTCGCTAAATGTTCTTGTTTTGTACTCAATAAATACGAATATTTCAAGTGCAAATGACCCAAATGAATGATCTTTCATAGGGTAGATGGAAGTTTAATATTATATATCAATGAGATAATGCAGCATTATTTGCATTTAAGGTTTCTTCCAACAGATTGTCTGTTGCTGTTTCAATAGAATTTTGAAGTGTTTCCTTGAATTGTTTGCGATCCATTCCAGGAGGAATGGCCGGTAGAAACTCAACCACTATGGTTCCCGGCTTTCTGAGCCAGCTCCGGCGCGGCCAGAAGAGGCCCGAATTAAGGGCGATTGGCACGCAAGGAACATCAAGTGCGTGATAAATCATTGATATCCCTGACTTGTAGTCTGGTGGCGCTTTCGGAGCTCGTCTTGTTCCTTCCGGGAAGATGACAATTTCCCGACCCTGGGCGGCTTTGTCTTTGGCTTCCCTGACAAGATGGCGCAGAGCCGAGGGCCCGGTTTCACGTTTGACACCGATCATTTCGAATTTTCGTGAAAACCAGCCGTGGAAGGGGATCCAGAACAGCTCGGCCTTCATAACCATCGCCGGATCGCGGAACAGGGGAATGAGCGCAAAGGTCTCCCAGGCGGATTGGTGCTTGCTCGCCGCCAAATAAGCACTGTCGGGAATATTTGCTTTTCCGCGGACTTCGAGATGCAGGCCAACTACATGCTTGAGTAGCCAAAGGCAGGTTAGGGCATGTGTCCGCAGCCCGGCCATGGCCCAGCTTCGCGGTCCGAATAGCAAGGGTGAGCCACCAACCACGAACAAGGCCGTAATGATGTAAAACAAGAGATTAAACAATGTTGAACGTATGATTAGGGACATGCCGACCATTTAATCCAATAATTCAAAATGATTTCTGGTCGGCAGATGCCGGTACGGCGGAAATGGGCTGTACACTGCCTGAGATCCGGGTCATTGCCAGTCGGGCAATCGCCGGGATAAATTTCAAATACTCTGTAATCACCAGCCGGGCCGTACCTGGATAAGCCCACCAGGCGTCGATATGAAAATTGGAAGGTGTCACCGGGTAAGGAATGAGTTCCACATTCGGAAGGGCACGTCGTAGCTCCACCATGCTTCGCGGCATGTGATAGCTTGACGTCACAACAATCAAAGACTGGAATTTATGATCTTCAGTCCACTTGCGCGTCGCAACCGCATTCCCAATCGTATTGGCAGCAACCTTATCGATATCGACACAGCATTCGAACAGTGTACCGTAGTTGGGCATGATCGATTTCAAATTCTTCGTGGTTGTCGTTGGATTGACACCGGTAATCAGCATTCGTTTGCCACTGCCAACGGCTAACAGCTTTAGGGCTTCCTGAATGCGGGACTGGCCGCCGGTAAGGGCGACAATTCCGTCGGCTTTGTCGTTTTGAACGAAACCTGAATCGCTGATGGCGCTGACGAAGAAAAACAATCCCAGGCCAAACAGCAAAAGAGTCAGCACGCAGACTCCCAAAAGTGTACGAATTGTTCGGCCGATGTTGCGCATTTTTCAGATGTACTTGCTACCGTCAACGCGATTCCCATATCGAATGAAAATATCAGCATACCAATTTTTCCGCTATCAGAAACAGCATGTTCGATCTTCAATCTATTGGCGACTGTTGAGAATTCGATAAACTCCATATCTCGATGTTATCATGCACAGCGCTGCAATGACGATAACGACGATGGCCAGCAATATATATCCCGGCGGATCAAGGGAAGCGTTGCCTATGAGACGGCGAATTTCCGCCGCGGTTACAACATTGCCGCCGACAAGCCGGATAAGGGCCGGCAGCAGAATGAAAATAATGGTCGCAAACAGGGCCCCCGTCAGTCCTGCGCGAATTCCGAGAGCCAGGAAATGCTTTTCAAATTCACGGGCAATGAAAGTATCTGTAGCACCAACAAAATGAAGAACTTCGACAATTTCACGGTTGGATGTCAGGGCACTTTTTGTCGCCGAAACAATGATGGCCGTCGTCGCGGCCCCCATCAGGATCAGCACCGCAATTCCACCAAGGCCGAGGGATCGGGTCACTGTCTGAATTTGTGCCTGCCAGAAACGATGATCATCCAAAGTCACGCCCTGGAAACTATCTTCAATGTTTCGCGCCAGAACCGCCATATCTGGTGGCGCTCTCCTGTCGATTTGCAGCGCTATCAGGCGCGGAACAGGCAATACACTCAAGGCCTCGGTCTGACCCAGCCATGGCTCCAGGAGCTCGGCTGAATCTCTTTCGCTTAACGGTTTGACCGAGCTGATTCCCGGTTGCTTGGCCAGATAGAGAGCGACCTGACCGAGTCGTTTTTCCGTGTCCGTACTTTCAATGGGTTGAATCTGAACTGTGACTTCACTGGCAATATCTGCGAACCAGGCCGCAGCGGACTGGTTCAACAGATAAACAAATCCGGCAGTCAGACAACTCAGAAAGCACATGATCGCAACGACAACCGTCAATGAACGACCGGTAACGGAACTCGCGGGAACGATAGGCGCGGATGCCCGTGTCTGGCGGGCAGGTGCATAAAATTCCGTCATCTTTATTTCAGATCCATGACTTTCCAATAGGCGGTCATCGGTTGCCATATTATTATCCAATCACTTCTACGGTTCCGTCATGCAACTCAAGACGCGGCGCTTTGAATTGTTTCATCAACTGATGATCGTGAGTGGCGATAACGACAGAAGTTCCAAGTCTGTTCAATTCGATAAAGAGTCTGAGTAGCCTCCTGGCCATTTGCGGGTCGACGTTTCCCGTCGGTTCATCGGCGAGCAAAAGTTCCGGTTTTCCGATGACCGCCCGGGCGATGGCCGCGCGCTGTTTCTCCCCTCCCGATAGAACGGGAGGAAAACCATACATGCGATCCCCAAGCCCCACCCATTGCAGCAGATCGGTTACGTCTTCCTTGTAATTCGAAACCCGCTTACCGATAACGCGCAGGGGAAGGGCCACATTTTCCCAAGTTGTTAGGTGATCCAAAAGCCTGAAGTCCTGAAAAACAATACCAATTCTCCGACGGAGCTGTGCTCTGCGACTGGCGGAAACTTGGGTTGCATTCTGGCCAAAAAGATGAATTTCACCGTCTGTGGGTTGCAGGGACATGAACAGCATGCGCAATAAAGTCGTTTTCCCAGAGCCGGAGGGGCCCGTCAGAAAATGAAATGATCCGGGTTTAATATGCAAACTGATATCACTAAGAACTTCCGGCCCCTGTCCGTAATGTAGACCTACATTTTCCAATCGGATCAAGAATCAAACTCCTCTATGCAGGCGTATAACCGCCAGATTCAAGTTCCCTGATTTCAAGATAAATTCCTGATTATCAAGAGATTTCGACAATTACGAGACTATTTTTTCGAATTTGAGAACAATTGCGTTATGAGTATATAATATAGTCCTCGACACAAATCATTTTTAGCTCTTGTCAGCCGATTTCTCAATGCAGGGATTTTTCTGAATGCTCATCGAATGCGAGGCCTGTCAGACACAATACGAAATCGGTACCGATTTTCCGGCCGATGGGCGGAAAGTGAAATGTGCCCGCTGCGAACATGTGTGGCAGGCGGTACCCATGGACAAGCCCATCGACAAAACTCCTGAAGAAGACACGCAGCCGGAAGTTGCGCCGGCGGATCAGGACCTGGATATCGATAAGCTCGTTCTCTCGCCCCCGGAAATTCCGCCACTGGAGCCAGAATCTTTTGGTGCGATTGATTTCGAGGACCTCGAATTTCAGGAGTTCGAAGAAGAAGAGTCACAGGAAGAAAATCAAGACGAACCCGATGAAGCGGATATCGTATCCGAGGAGGAAGTAGCCGGACCGGAATTGCAGGCGGAAGAATCAAAGGCCGACGAAGAAGCACCTCTGGACGAAGAAAACAAGGAACCTGAATCTGAGCCTGAACCCAAGGTCGAAGAGGTTAAACAAGTCGAAGCTGAAACTGATCAAGAACCAGTCGAGGAACCCGAGGCCGATAAGGACCCTGTTCTTGAAGCAGATAGTGAGGATGAACTTGCGGCTGAAGTCGAATCTGTAATCGAAGACGAAACGACACAGGAAGAAACGGCAGAGATTACGGTTGAGCCCGAGAAAGAAGATCCTGCCGAGGATTCTGAAGAAGAAGAAAATCTGGAAGACTGGAAACTGCCTGCGCCGGAGGCTGTTGGTTTGCCTACTCAGCCTTCGAAGACCGGAGCCTCGCGGATTGTGGTCATGCTGTCATGGCTCATGTTCGCGGGTGTAGTCCTGTCCCTTGTTGGCGGCTCCTACACTTATCGAACCGAGGTTGTAAGAGTGCTGCCCGCGGCTGCGGACATTTACAGACTTTTTGGAGAAAGTATTAATGTCCGGGGATTGAGTTTTGAAGAAGTACGCTATGAGTGGATGGAAAAAAACGGTGAACCGGTTGTTGCCGTGCAGGGGGTTGTTAAAAATCTGACCGACGACTCGAAATCAATTCCCCGACTGCGCCTGGCGTTTCGGAACGCAAACAATCGGGATATTGTTCTATGGTCAAAGCAATTGTCGGATGAGAAAATTGCGGCCCATCAGTCCAAACCATTTGAAGTCATTGTTCCCGCCCCGCCCAAAGAAGTACAGAGCCTGCAAATTCTGTTTGCGAAATAACCTGCAAACTACAGAGTGACCGACGCACTTTCGAAACAATTAGAGATAGAACTGTGGATAAACCCGACATCGAAACCATCTATTCCGCTGATGAGATCAAGCAGAGAATTACAGAACTTGCCGCCGAAATTGCGCAGGCAAAGTTTGAAGATCTTGTGGTCGTGCCGATTTTAAAGGGCAGTTTCATATTTGCTGCCGATCTCATTCGCGGTCTTTACGAAGCGGGTGTATCTCCTGAAATCGATTTTCTGTCCCTTGCCAGCTATCGCGGTACAGAATCGACGGGTAAAGTTGAAATATTAAGAGATATCAGTGCCGTAGTCGAAAACCGGGATATTTTGCTCATCGATGATATATTGGAATCGGGGCATACTCTGGCGTTTGCCAAGGACCTCATCGCCGCGCGCGGGGCAAATCGTGTTTGTACCTGCGTATTATTGGAAAAACCGGCACGCCGGGTCGTCAATGTCGAGGCGGATTTTCTTGCCTATCACTGCCCGGACGTCTTCGTCGTTGGCTATGGCATGGACCTGGATCACCGTTTTCGCGAACTCCCCTTCGTCGGACGAATCGTGCAATAGTTCGAATGTGGAATATGTTTATTACGCGTTCTCCCCGAATTGTTTGACGGATCCTAAGAGGAGGCGAATATGGCGCATGTACTTCTGGCAGAAGACGATGAAGGTATTCGAGATTTTGTCTGTCTCGCATTGGAGGGCGACAATCACGAAGTTGTCGCGACCCGTAACGGTGAAGAGGCCCTTGAAATACTCAAGAGTGGAGCAGATGGATTTGATATCCTGATCGCGGATATCCAGATGCCGGGAATGGATGGCATTGAACTGGCAAAAATGGCGGCGGTGGAAAATGCCGAAATGTCCATTCTTTTGATTAGCGGCGTGATCAATCAGCTTCAGCGCGCGGAGAATATTGAAGGTCTCGTTCAGGGAATTCTGCACAAGCCGTTTACCCTGGAACAAATTCGCAACGAAGTTATCGATATTGTCGGCCAACCGGATCCGACTGAAGTCGAAATGGAAGAGGCGAGCTAATTCGATTGCTCGCCATTAAATTACCTGTTGTCAGAATTGCCGCAATAATCTCTCGATATAATCCAGCTCCAGGGATGGACGCGTCGGTTCGCTAAGGCGCCGGCGCAGTTCTTCGAGAATTTCACGCGCTCTTTGGGTATCAATTTTTCCCGGCACCATTCCGGATCGTTCCGGCTCCGGTGAACCGTTGCTCTGTTGCCGTCCGAGAGGATCGCGGTTCGCGCGTCCGACCTGGGGCCCGCGTTGCATGCCGCGCATCATTTGCTGCACCATTTGCTGGGCACCCTGACGCAACTGATCGAGCGCCAGCCGTTGCTGGTCGGTTGCGGGTCCGAGATTGCCTTCGCCGAGCTCATTACCCGCCTCACCCATAGATCTGCGCGCGCCTTCAAGCCGTCCCGGTGGTTTGGCTCCGAAAGATCGTAACTGATCGAGCAGGTTCTGAAGCTGTTGGGCGAGATCCTGCTGACGCTGCTGCAATCCACCCGGGGAATTACCTTGCCCGTTCTGTCCCTGGCCCTGCTGCTGTCCTTGACCCTGCTGCTGCCCTTGTTGTCCCTGCTGTTGTTCGCCCTGACGTTGCCCGGATCCCTGGCGCTGGGCCTGGAATGTTTCGTCAAGCAATTGCTGCTGCCTGGCGATCATTTCTCCGAGCTGATTCATCATATCCATCATTTGCTGGTTCTGCGCATTTTGTCGCTGACGACCGCCACGGCGCAGATTCTCCAGCATGTTCTGAAGCTGGCTAAGCATTTGCTGAGCCGCGTCCCGCGCTCCGGACCGGGCTAAATTCTCGATGTTTCGCAACATCTGTTCCAGGTCTTGGGAATTCAGCATTTGATTGGGGTTCAGGTTGTTCGGGAGTTGCATCGCCTGTTGATTCTGGTTGTTGCGTGCCAACGCCTGAAGGAACTCATTCAGTGCTTTGCGAAGTTCAGCAATGCGCTTGCGAATTTCCTCATCCGAAGCGCCTTCCTCCAGTGCTTTTGCCAGTTTTTCCTGAGCTTCCCTAAGGGCGCGTTCAAGTTCCGACAGATCGCCGTCCTCAAGTCGAATTGCGACGTCCCAGAGCAGGGCAACTACGCTGGACACAACTTCGCGATCAGACGATCCTTTTAGACGCCAGTGAGCCGAACGCAATCCCAGATAGACAACCTTGTCCTTGATGAACTGGTCCGGTGCGATGGTCAGGGCACTCAGTGCCTGTAGAACCGGCATCCGGTTTGACCACGGCTTCAGGATCAGCTTTTTGCGCTGCTCAATGATAGCGCGTGCAAACGGATCTCTGAAAGAACGCTGTGGTAATATGAGAGGATCGGCTTTTGCCTCGGAAGTTTGGCCAGCCTGATCTCTGGCCTCAAGAGTCATAAAGACTTTCAGGCCGGCCCAGGGATGTGACGTCAAATCCTTAATCGTGCGGTCTTCCGCAACCTTTGGATGGCTGTGGGGAAGTTTCAGTTTGAAATCCGGTGCATTGCCGAGCGGTCGATCACGATCTTCTTCGGCTGATTTCTTCCCGTCTTCACGCGTCGACACGCTGGCACGAGCATCTACGACACCATAGTCATCCTCAACTTTATAAAAGAGCTGCAGGCTGCCACGGGCGGTTTTCTCCGCCGGTTTTGTTAAGGTAATCCTGGGCGGGGTATCCTTTATGACGTTGATATTCCAGGATGCGATGACGGTTTCGTCTTTGAGAATTCGCAGCACAGACGGTTCTTTGAACTCGGATCGATATTCAACGACCTGATTTTTGTCATCGGATTTGGCAGCCTCAAGAGGAGCGGCAAGCTTCTGAATCGCAGAATCCACCGTTGCCGGGGTAACCTGAATTTGAAACTCATTACGATCGGCACCATTCAGCCTCACTATGAGGAGACTTTTTTCCGGAATGTCGACAATCCTGACCTCTTCGCTGACGAGATTGAGCGGTCGTGCGCCATCAATCAGGAGCAGCGGCGGGCGCTTTGTATAAATTGGCGGCGTCACCCAGGCATCAATCCGAAGTTTGAGCGAAGCCAGATCGGGAGTGAATTTAAAGGCGGCCTTGATGCGATCCCAGGCCTGATCGCTGGTCGACAGCAGGCCGATGGTCAGAAAAAGTATGAGAATCACCCGCAGGGCAAAGGGGTCATGTCTTTCGATGGGTGGCTTAGGCCTACCCGATCTCAGCTTCGAGAAAGATTCCGCCATGCGGGTCCTGTGAGCCTGCCAGATCCGTTTTGTGGTTCCCGAAGCGCTGTCATCATTAATTGTATCTTCGTAAGTAGAGGCAGGCCGATGGGGAATTCCTGAATTTATTTCCAGCCTGCGCAGGGCCTGTTCCCGGGTCGGCCATGAAATTCGCGCCAGTGGGATCAGGGACAGGAGTGCGGCAATTCCAAATATGCCGATGACGACCTGATGTTGAAGAGGTGCCAGTTGCGGCCAAACGTCAAACAACGAAAACAGAACGAAAATTCCGGCAATACCCGCTGGATACCAGAGGCGAGGCCAGATTTGTTCCATCGCCATTGCCCACCGGCTGCGACGGATCTTTTTATCCAGGATTTTCTTAATTGCCTGACTTTCGGGTGCGGAATTTGAAACCATACCGTTGTTCCAGTTGATATTCGGCGGATTTAGCCGGGTTTAGTCACCACAAACACAACAATTTCAAATATAGACCCCAACTTTAGCACATATGTGAAGAGTTCCACGTAAAATTTGGGTGTACTTCGAATATTAAATTCAATCGATCCGGATTAAATTCTTGGGGTCAAGTCTCTGAAAACCATGAAGGAATTTGCTCACGGGCGAGCATGTCTTCGAAGGTTTCGCGCGGTCGAATAACGCAGTACTCGTTCTTATTTACGAGAATCTCGGGAATTAGCCGTCGCGAATTATACTGACTGGAGAGTGTTGCGCCATAGGCGCCGGCGGTCATAACAGATAACAGATCGTCCTGCTCAAAGGCCGGAAGCGACCGGTCTAGCGCGAGGTAATCTCCGGTCTCACAAACAGGCCCGACAACATCCGTATTTTGCCGAGGTGAGCTGTTGCGAATTTCGGAAACGGGAATGATATCGTGATACGCCTCGTAGAGAGTCGGGCGAATCAGATCGTTCATCGCCGCGTCGACAATCGTGAAGCTCTTGTCGATCGCATTCTTTATAAACAGAACCCTGGTAACCAGGATCCCCGAATTTCCGGTAATCATGCGCCCTGGTTCAAAAAGCAGCCGGCAGTCCAGATCTTTAGTATGGGATTTGACGACAGCCGCGTAATCATCGGGCAATGGCACTGGATTTTCCTGATTTCCATAAGGAATACCCAAGCCTCCACCGAGATCGATATGATCGATAGTGTGGCCGTCACTGCGCAATTCGATAACCAAATCGCGCAGCAGCTGAAAAGCGTCCCCGAAGGGTTGCAAATCGGTAATCTGACTGCCGATATGCATATCTACACCGGTTATCTCGATGTTGTTCAGCTGCGCTGCCTGTTTGTACAACTCGCGCGCCTGGCGATAGGGAACGCCAAATTTGTCTTCTGCCTTGCCGGTAGAAATCTTGGCATGGGTTTTGGGGTCGACATCGGGATTTATACGCATGCTCACCGGTGCTGCGACATCCATGGCGCCGGCAACATCGTTGAGCTTAAACAGCTCCTGTTCGGATTCGACATTGAAGCAGAGAATTTTTTCCGAGAGCCCGAGTTGCATTTCTTCGGCTGTCTTGCCGACGCCGGAAAATATTATGCGCTCTCCGGGAACTCCCGCGGCTCTGGCCCGTCGTAATTCGCCTTCGGACACAACATCCATGCCGGAGCCCAACTCGGCCAGCGTTTTGATGACAGCGATGTTTGAATTTGATTTGATGGAATAACAGACAAGGGAATCCGTGTCGGAAAAGGCATTTTGGAAAACTTTGAAATGCCTTTCCAGCGTCGCGGTAGAGTAGCAATAGAAAGGCGTGCCGACATCTGCGGCGAGCTTTTCAATACTTAACTCTTCGGCGTGAAGAACGCCGTCCTTATATTCGAAATGATGCATGAAAAATCGGCGCTTCTATCTAAGAATTTTGTCCAGCACAAAAGGATCGTGTTGTTTTTCCTCGCTTGTGCCCGGTGTCCCGGCCCCTGTTTCGCCGGACGTTCCCTTACTTCCGGCTGGGGGTTCCAATGGACCTTTAACGCCGCAACCAACAAGCCCGACCAACAATAAGGCACTTATCAACACTTTAAACGTCAATTTGCCGAACATGGTTCACCCTATTTGGAGCAAAAGCTAAATTTGGAGCAAGAGCTTGTCGCGAACCCACAATGCAGGTTCTGCGACGACAATCTACCTTAGTTAGCTCTCTTTTTCCAACTTCTTTATCCAGGATTTGGCCATGCGACGGACGTTTTTCGGGGCTGTTCCCCCAAAACTGGTTCGACTACGTAACGAATTTGCAACAGTCAGGACGTCAAATACATCTTCCGTAATGTCGGCTTCGATTTTTTGCATATCCTCAAGTGGAACCCGGTGCAGAGGAATTTTCAGTTCGGCGGCCAAAGATACGATTTGTCCAGTAACATGGTGGGCCTGCCTGAAGGGCAGATTCAGGACCCGGACAAGCCAATCCGCGAGATCGGTTGCTGTTGAGTAGCTGCTTCCTGCGGACTTTTTCAGCATGTTTGTGTCAACTTGCATGTCGGCAATCATGCCGGTCATGGCGGCGATACAAAGGGAAAGATTGTCCAGGGCATCAAAGGTTGCTTCCTTGTCTTCCTGCATATCCTTGGAATAGGCCAGCGGAAGCCCTTTCAATGTCACCAACAGGCTCGTAAATGCCGCCAGCAGGCGACCGGATTTCGCGCGCACAAGTTCAGCAGCATCCGGATTCCTTTTTTGCGGCATGATCGACGATCCGGTCGTGAAAGCATCCGAAAGGGAGATGAACCCGAACTGGACAGATACCCAGATGACAATTTCTTCCGCCAGTCGCGACAGGTGCATAGCAGTAATCGTCGCCGCCGAGAGTGTTTCCAGTACAAAGTCGCGGTCCGAAACCGCGTCCAGGGAATTTGCGGTTGGTCGGTCAAAGCCAAGTTCTTTGCTCGTGAAGTCCCGGTCAATTGGGAAAGACGTTCCGGCTAAAGCGGAAGACCCCAGGGGATTTTCGTTCAATCGCCTACGGGCGTCATGAAATCGACCGCGATCGCGGGAAATCATTTCGACATAAGCCAGACAGTGATGGCCGAAGGTTACGGGCTGGGCAACCTGCAGATGCGTAAAGCCCGGCATCGGGGCGGCCGCATAAGTGTTTGCCTTGTAGGCAAGCTGCAGCTGCAGGCCATGTAGCTGCCGGTCGATATGATCGATGGTTTCACGAACGAAGAGGCGAAAATCTGTCGCGACCTGGTCGTTACGCGATCGTGCCGTGTGCAATTTACCGGCAACGGGTCCGATCAGTTCCATGAGCCTCGATTCGATATTCATATGAATATCTTCAAGAGATCGTGAAAATTCGAAGGATCCGTCTTCGATTTCTGACAAAATTTTGTTTAAACCTTGAATGATTTTATTGCTATCGTCCGCCGAAATAATGCCGGTTTCGCCCAACATCTTGCAATGCGCAATGGAGCCCCTAATATCATGGGCATAAAGTCGTCTATCAAAGTCGATGGAGGCATTGATCTCCTCCATAATTTCGGCGGGCGCGGAAGAAAACCGGCCGCCCCACATTTTATTTGTCATGTCTTGACTTCATCCGGGATAAATATTCATGAGCAATGATAAGCAAGCGGCTAAATCGATTTCGACCGGCACCTATGTCCTTATTGCTGTTCTCGCCGTCATCGCAGGATTTATTGGGGTATACGTGAATTTGGGCGGTGATGGCAATGATCAGGTGTCGTCTAAATTAACGAAACCCGATCCGAAACCGGCAGCGGAATCCGTATCTGAGACAAAAACTTCCGCTGCCCAGCCTGCATCAAAGGGATTGGCGGGTTTGAATATCGGGCAAATGGTCACGTTTGTCGTTCGTGAGGAACCTCAGGACATCGCCGAAGTCACCTTCGTGGATGCGGACAATCAGCCCCGGAACCTGAGTGAATGGCAGGGGAAAACCGTTCTATTGAATCTCTGGGCGACATGGTGCGCTCCCTGCCGTAAAGAAATGCCCGATCTCGATGAATTGAAAGCCAAGTTAGGACAGGATGGCCGGTTTGATGTCGTTGCCGTCAGTATCGACCGCGGGGGGTTAGATAAACCGAAGAAATTTCTGGACGAGATTGCGGTCAAGAATCTCGAACTCTTCAACAATAGCGGTGGCAAATTGGGTAGCGCCCTGAAAGCGTTCGGGATGCCGACAACTTTGCTGCTCGATCCAAACGGTAAGGAAATCGGGAGACTTGTCGGTCCCGCTGACTGGAAATCCGAAGATGCTGTCCGATTGATCAAGGCCGCGATTGAAGGAATCCGCTGATAAACAAAACCGTGGTAGAGCTGTTGGCGAACACTTACCGGGTAGGAACCGGTTGATCGCCTCGATAATCGTAAAAACCACGCTGTGTTTTGCGGCCAAGCCAACCGGCTTCAACATATTTGACCAATAGCGGGCATGGCCGGTACTTGGTATCCGCCAATCCTTCGTACAAGACCTGCATGACGGACAGACAGGTATCCAGACCGATAAAATCAGCAAGCTGCAGCGGACCCATGGGATGACGCGCGCCTAGGCGCAGAGCCGTGTCTATGGCGTCTACGGAACCGACTCCCTCGTAAAGCGTGTATACGGCCTCATTGATCATCGGTAACAGAATACGGTTAACCATGAAGGCTGGAAAATCCTCGGAGACGGCGATGGTCTTATCCAGGCTTTTGACGAATTCCTGTGCGAGGGTGAACGTTCCATCCTCAGTGGCAATACCGCGAATGAGTTCCACGAGTTCCATAATCGGAACCGGGTTCATAAAGTGAATGCCGATAAATTTCTCAGGCCGGTCAGTCGAGGCTGCCAGCCTTGTGATTGAAATCGATGACGTATTGGAAGCGAGCATGGCATCTGCAGACAAATGCGGACAGATTTCACTAAAAATCTTTCTTTTTATCGATTCGTCTTCCGTGGCGGCTTCTATCACCAGCTGACAATCTTCAAAATCACTGAAATCGGGAGCGTAAGAGATGTGGTTTAATGCCTTCTCTTTTTCTTCTTCCTTTATCTTTCCAGAGCCGACCTGACGCACCAAATTGCCTTCAATGGTCGCCAGGCCAGAATCAACCCGGTCTCTTGAGAGATCGTTAAGTTTAACGTCGTAGCCGGCAAGTGAAACAACATGCGCGATGCCGTTGCCCATCTGTCCTGCGCCGACAATGCCTATTTTTTCTATTTTCATTTGGCTTCACATATCTCGAATAGGGGCCGCCCATCAAACTTAACGCTTTAGAGTTGTATTACAAGTTCGACAATAGTGGATCTTTCAAACTTGTTAACGGCCCTATGAACCTTCCAGTAATTTATCAAGCTCGGGAACTGCGTTGAACAGGTCTGCAACAAGCCCATAGTCAGCGACCTGAAAAATGGGAGCTTCTTCATCCTTGTTGATGGCGACGATAACCTTGGAATCCTTCATACCGGCCAGATGCTGAATAGCGCCGGAAATTCCCACGGCTATATAAAGCTCTGGCGCAACAACCTTTCCGGTTTGTCCGACCTGGTACTCATTTGGAACAAAGCCCGCATCAACAGCTGCGCGACTGGCGCCGACAGCCGCCCCTAACTTGTCTGCGAGGGATTCCAGCATTTTGAAATTGTCACCGGATTGCATGCCACGTCCGCCCGAAATGACGATTTTGGCCGAAGTCAGCTCCGGTCGATCTGATTGGGAAAGCTCTTCCCCGACATAAGTTGATATGCCCATAGCGTCGGGTGCTGTGATGTTCTCCACAGGTGCAGAACCCGTTTCCCCTGCGGCGTCGAAGGCTGTGGTTCTTATAGTGATAACAAGTTTACTGTCGGCAGATTCTACGGTCTGGATGGCATTGCCGGCATAGATAGGTCGTTCAAAGCTATTCGCACTTATAACCGAAGTAATTTCGGAAATCTGCGCGACATCAAGCATTGCGGCAATGCGCGGCATGAAGTTTTTGCCATTGGTCGTCGCCGCTGTCATCACCGCATCATAGTCGCTCATCAGCGGATGAATGAGGGCCGCCATTTCCTCTGCCAATTGGTTCGCAAGTTGCGGAGCTTCCGCAACAAGCACTTTGTCGACGCCATCAAGTTTTGCGGCGTGTTCGGCGACACCGGAGCACTGATCTCCGGCAACAAGTACGTGCACGCCGCCGCCGACCTGGCTGGCAGCGGAAAGTGCTTTGTGAGTCGCCGGATTAAGTTCGCTATTATCATGTTCGGCTACCAACAGAACGGTCATCAGATCACTCCCGCTTCATCTCTTAATTTGCTCACCAGCTCCTCGACGCTTTCGACTATGACGCCGGATTCCCGTTTAGGAGGCTCCGTCGTGGTCAAGACTTTAAGCCTTGGAGCAATATCAACGCCGTAATCCGAAGGCGTCTTCTCATCGATAGGTTTCTTCTTTGCTTTCATGATGTTCGGAAGCGAGGCATAACGCGGTTCATTGAGTCGCAAATCAACCGTTACGACTGCAGGCATGTTCAGTTTGACCGATTGCAGTCCGCCGTCAACCTCGCGGGTAACATTCAATGCACCGCTGTCGATCTCGATTTTCGACGCGTAGGTTCCCTGCGGCCATCCCAGTAGGGCAGCCAGCATCTGGCCGGTTTGATTGGAATCATCGTCAATAGCCTGTTTCCCGAGGAAGACAAGATCCGGAGATTCCTGAAGAACAATTTCCTTTAGAATTTTTGCGACAGCCAGAGGCTCCACGGATTCGTCTGTTTGAACCAGAATTCCGCGGTCGGCACCCATGGCCAGGGCCGTGCGAATGGTCTCCTGGGATTTTTGCGGTCCTATAGAGACAGCAATGATCTCTTCTACAGTTCCCGATTCCTTCAGGCGAATGGCCTCTTCGACGGAAATTTCATCGAAGGGATTCATGGACATTTTGACATTGTTCAGTTCTACGCCGGAACCATCCGATTTCACTCGAATCTTGACGTTGTAGTCAACCAGCCTTTTTACCGGTACCAGGACTTTCATCCCTTTATCCTCCAAACATATCGTCGTTTCTTGATTGAGAAAAAGCGTCCAAGCGCATTGTTTCTTCGAAAAAAAACGAAACCTTCAGAATAACTTTGAGCTCACCTAATGTGGTATGTTGCACATGCGAAATGGAAGTCGAACCTAATCCTGCTCAGCATTCAAGTCAATGGAACAAATATGCAGGTAGGGTCAAAGCTGTTGCCAGGTAAATTCAGCCCATTCATCATGCAGCGCCGGTCTTCGATCGGTCAAAAAGCGGAACATCCGGCCGTCGCATGAACACGATCAAAACGGCACCGGCAAGCAGCCCGCCGACATGGGCCCACCATGCAACCTGGCCGGCTCCGGATATGGAAGTAAAAGCGTTGAACAGCTGAAACAACACCCAGAATCCGAGTACAAGGCCAGCGGAAAGCGGCAACGGAATACGGAAGAGAATCAACACCCAGACCTTCACACGAGGGTGAAGCATCAGATAGGCCGCGACGATGCCAGAAACGGCACCACTGGCGCCGATTAGTGGAATTTCCGAGTTTGGCAGCATCATTGTATGGAACAATCCGGCTGCGATACCGCAAAGGAGGTAAAAAATCAGGAACCTGAAATGTCCCATGGCATCCTCGACATTATCGCCGAATACCCAGAGAAAAAGCATATTGCCGATGAGATGCAGCCAGCCCCCATGGAGGAACATGTAGGTGATTAGGGTCCAGCGCTCCGCTACAGGCAGATAGTCAAATCGCCCGGTCGTGTTATTGCCAAAAAGACCTTCATCGAGGAGTTCGGTCGGGACAACGGCGAGACTCGTCGCAGCCTGAATATTCGCCGTGGAAACCAGATCGGTCTGGAACAAAACAAAAATGGCGACATTCAAGGCAACGAGGCCGACTGTAACAAACTGGAATCTGATTTTTGTCAGGGGATTATTGTCGTGGAGCGGAACAAACACTTAATGCTGCCTTTCGGAGAATTGTTTTCGAATTGAACTGACTGCTCTATCGGTTTTGGCCGGGAGTCCAGAGAACGTCCATTTTGCCTCGATCGTTGACAAAGCGACTGGCGACAAAAAGAAAATCGGAGAGACGATTTATGTAATGCAAGGCAAATTCGCCGACTTGCTCATTGTCCTGGTTTTTGAGCTTGGTCATTTGCCTTTCCGCGCGCCGGCTGACTGTTCTGGCGATATGCAGGGTTGCTCCGGCGGTCGTTCCCCCTGGCAGAATGAAAGAGCGCAACGGATCGAGATGCTTGTTCAGCTCGTCTATTTCGTTTTCGAGGCGCTTGACCTGGGTTTCAACTATACGCAGGGGTTCAAAATCCAGTTTCTCGCCTTTGTCAGGCGTACACAAGTCGGCACCGAGATCAAAGAGGTCGTTTTGAATGCGGGACAACATGGCAAGCACTGTTTTATTATCCTCGGAACCATCATTCAGCTGAGTCGTCGCTAATCCAATAATCGAATTCGTCTCGTCAACGGTACCATAGGCCTCGATACGCTGGTCGAACTTGCGAACCCGCTCCCCGGTACCCAGGGCGGTCGTGCCATCATCGCCAGTCTTGGTGTAGATCTTGTTGAGAACGACCATTTTCATTATCTCGCGAATCTTTTGAAGCCGATTTTACCGGATGTAGACTAATCCGGGAAAAACTCAGGTCAAGTCCGGTTTCCCGGCTAAAGTTCAAAACTCCGGTTTCGGCTAGCCGGAAGTCAGGTAGAGCGCTGCCATGATTAAAACAACAGCCAGGAACTGCAGTCCAACACGCCATCGCATCATTTTTTGACTGAATGAGGAACTCCCTCCCCGCATCATGTTCCACAATCCCAACAACAGGACGACGGTTACGGCAATCAGGGCTAAAGGAATGACACCATACAAAATCGACTGCATATTAAAAATATCTCCTTGAGCAGGTCGTCTCCGTTAGATGCTTGCATTCGTCCATGTCCTGATTGCTTCTGGATTGGAGCTGCATGACCTATCCTCTCGACAATACGGAATCAAGAGCCCTGCCGGGCAAGAGGCGTTTCAACAGACTCATTACATAAGTCGGTTTGGTTACGAAATACCGGTTACGCGGTCGCGGGCTCTCTACGGCATGGATAAGCTTTTGCGCAACGGCTTCCGGTTCGAGTTTGAACAATGTGGTTCCCCCCTCCTCGAACTGTTTCAACTTCGCCCGGTAGTCATCGATATGCACAGAGTTATTGATGTCAACATTCTTTATGAATGCGTTTCGGGCAGCCGTTACGAACTGGGTCCGAATAGGGCCAGGTTCGATAAGTGAAACATGGATGTCTGTTCCGCGCAGTTCCAGTCGCAAACAGTCGGTTAACGCTTCCAGAGCGGATTTGGACGCACAATACGCGCCGCGATATTTCATGGCAACAAGGCCAAGGACGGAGGAACAGTTGACGATTCTGCCAAATTTTTGCCGACGCATATGAGGGAGAATTCGTCGGGTCAGGTCGTGCCAACCGAAGAAATTCGTTTCAAATTGTTCCCGCAGGACTCTCATTTCAATATCTTCAACGGCACCGGGTTGGCCATAGCCGCCATTGTTGTAGAGAGCTGTCAGTTTTCCATCAAATCTTTCCAGTGCGAACTGGCTGGCGGATGCAATGGAATCCCCGTCGGAATAATCAAGATAAACCGCTTCCAAACCTTCCGAGCGCAGCATGTCCAGATCCTGTTCCCTGCGGGCTGTGGCGATGACATGCCAATCGCGTCGTTTCATTGTCAAAGCGCAGCATTTGCCTATTCCGGTTGAACATCCGGTTATTAGAATATTGCGATCTGCCATCTCAAATCCGGGATTTGTTGGGTCATCGAAAAATTATGCCTGGACAGTTTGCACCAATAATACAGCATAAACGAGTTCTCGTGGTGATCGGATTAATCGGGCGAATGGACGGTGCTGCTGGAATCGACAATGGCGGGCAGGGAACGAGGCAAATTTATTTCTCGTCGGAATTAACAATTGCACGAATAAAACGGCGCATCACTCCACGCTGTTCTTTTGACTTTGAGTCTTCAACGGGTTGTTGTGACCGGGGAACATCGGGTGAATTATTTAGTTTGATGCGCTCTCCTGATTTGTGACGCACAATTTCAACCTCGGCCAGTGTCGATGGATCGCCGAATTGTTTGAAATCAGGGAATGTACTTTTTCGTTCGATTTGTTTGTCCTCTGCTCTGTTACCGTCTATTTCTTTGTTAAAGTCGGTCTTTTCCTGATCGTCTGAAGTGTCGATTTTCTGCGTGAGATGATCGTCCTCGGAACGACTTTCCTGTTCGGGGATCGTGTCTTCGTTTTGCCGGCGATCTTCTTCTTGATCTTTGAAGTCTTCACCGGTTTGTTCCGGGATTGCGGTTTTTTTGTCTGAAGTCCGGACGGATTCCGAGTCTGGTTGTGGCGGACGAAAAAAGTTTTGGTCCCCCTCTCGGCTCTGTTCTGGAAGTAAATCCGCCCTCGCAACTTCTTCAGATTTCACCACCTGCGACTGTTCCAAATCCTGAGCCCCGGTCGTGACCGCATTTGCATGGAGCGTTTGCGATGGTTCTTTTTGCTCCCGGACAGAATTGTCTGCGAACAGCTCCGTCGCTTCCTGGCCGGGTTCATCGGATACATCCGGCAGTTCAATTTGCTTTTCAGCGGGTGGCCTTCGATCAGAAATGACGACGTAACCCTGTTTCGCCGTTTCGGCAAATGCCGTTGATTTGCCGGCCGCCAGTATGGCTGCCTGCTCAATCCAATTTTCACGCTGAATTCTGGAGAGCAGATTCAATTCCCGGCCAATCCGGTTGACATCCGAGCGGGTCCAGCGACTGATTGCTTCGAAATTTTCTACACCCTGGCGACTGAGGCTATGGGCCAGAGCTTTATCAATTCCCTTGATCCTTGTCAGTTCATCGGGACTGTCAGGCACCACATATGGAACGGAGTCCTCATCTTTCCGACTATCCGTGGCGACATATTTAGGTGCTTCCTCAAGCAGTTCGAGAATTTCATCAAGTTTTTCATCGACTAAGATGATCGTCCTGGAAAACTCTCCTGAAACGTGGCGAGCTGCTTTGGATTTTAGCGCGATGATATCATCAGCAAGTTCCTGAAGTCGGGGATCCATGGTTCTACTTTTCTTAGGTGCGGAAGGCAGAATTCCGCCTGCTCGTCCGTATTGGTACGTTACTCTGTGTTAGTCCCCCCAACGGTCGGGGTCAATCGGTGGATGACTGCCGGAGGTCCATTCATGCCAAAAATTCAAGCCGGAGAATTGATATCCGGCAATTTCGGCGACACTATTGTTGTTGTGCAACGCAATCCATATTGATTCTCACGAGATCGAGATTATCAATGTATTTGCTTTGCACGGCCGGGCGTATTTTTCTAGTATTAACGGAATCCGACGCAAAAAATCGGGGCAATGGGGGAAAAGGGCATGATCCGGCTGACCATAACAGCATTCTATCGGCTCGTTCGGGACAATGGATTTTCGTTGGCGAGCGCAGTGGCGTTTTCGTTTCTATTGTCTGTTTTTCCATTTTTTGTCTTCCTTGGCTCTCTCATTGGATATTTTGGTTGGGAAGATCAACTGAGGGATATCATCCTGCAGCTATTTGCCGTTCTACCTGATGATGTCGAACGGGTTTTGCTGCCGGAAATCGACACGGTGATCCGGGGAGATCGTATCGGACTCATTACCGTCAGCGGGCTGGTGATGCTGTTTTTTGCTTCAAGCGGCGTCGAGACTTTGCGTGGTGCCTTGAACCGGGCTTATCGGGACGAAGATGGTCGAGGATTTCTGGCGCGGCGCTTACAGGGGTTCCTGTTTGTTTTCACGAGCGCAGCGATCATGATCATTGTCGGGGCCATTCTGCTTTTTGCGCCGCGGATAGCACAGGAGATTTCACCCCTGGCCGTGATGCTCGTCGAAAACGAGTTCATCGTCCAGATCCTGACCTATGTCGCGGGACTGCTTATTCTAATCATTCAGTTGTTGCTCTATCATATCGGGCTGCCTGCCGGGCATCGTCGGCTGTCAGATATCTTCCCCGGTGTTTTTGTATCGGTTATTTTGTGGCTGATTCTGGCGTCTCTGTTTTCGATCTATGTGAACATATCGGATTTCGGAGAACTGTACGGGCGGCTCACGGGAATAGCGATTGCGCTTACATTTTTCTATTTTTCGTCAGTGATCATAATTCTCGGGGCAGAATATAACCGCGCCCGCCTGGAAGCGCACTCTCAAAACCAAGAGGTCTAAATCGATAGTTTCGGCCGTGACGGTATTTTTCGTTTAGCCGGTGGTCTCTCGTGCAGCTTCTCTTGTATCTTCAAGGGTTCTGAGACCTGTGCACGGTGCATTGACAAGCACTGACATATTCCCCGGCAGGTGCTTGTTCAGGAACATATGCATGTGAGCCTTGGGAATATCGCACCAGGGAAAAACTTCCGACATGCAGGGATCAATACGTCGCTCAATAACCAGTTTGTTGGCCAGACTGGCCTGCTTGAGATGGGCAAAGTGAGATCCTTGAATGCGTTTCTGGTGCATCCAAATATAGCGCGCATCCATCGTCAGATTGTAACCTGTCGTCCCGGCGCAGAAGACAACCATGCCGCCGCGTTTGACAACGAAGCAAGACACGGGAAATGTTGCCTCGCCAGGGTGTTCGAAGACGCAATCCACATTGACGCCCTTACCGGTGAAATTCCAGATGGCTTTACCAAAGTTTCGGGCTTCTTTGAGCCAAACATTGTATTCGTCAGTCCCGACAGTCGGCATTTGTCCCCAGCAGTCGAAGTCGTTGCGATTGATGGTTCCTTTGGCCCCGAGGGACATTACGAAATCTCGCTTGTCGTCATTGGAAATTATGCCGATCGCCGATGCCCCGGCAGTGGCACAGATCTGGATCGCCATTGATCCCAGCCCACCGGATGCGCCCCAGACCAGGACATTGTGTCCGGGTCGCAGCACATTGGGCCGATGACCAAACAGCATACGATAGGCTGTTGCCAGGGTCAGTGTGTAGCAGGCTGATTCTTCCCAGGTCAGATGCCGGGGTCGATGCATTAGCTGTTGCGCCTGGACACGGGCAAATTGTGCGAAAGATCCATCCGGTGTCTCGTAGCCCCAGATACGCTGGGAATTGGAAAACATGGGATCGCCACCATTGCATTCCTCATCATCCCCGTCATCCTGGTTGCAGTGAATGACAACTTCATCCCCGACTTTCCAGTTATTCACTTTCGAACCGACGGCCCAGACGATACCTGCAGCATCGGAGCCGGCAATATGATAGGGGTGCTTGTGTCCGTCGAGAGGGGAAATTGGTTGACCGAGTGCAGCCCAGATGCCGTTATAATTGACGCCGGCAGCCATGACCAATACCAGCACATCGTGGGAATCAAGTTCCCAAGTCGGAACTTTCTCGATCTGCATGGCAGAATCCGGATCTCCATGACGTTCTTTGCGGATGGTCCATGCATACATATAGTCGGGCACATGGCCCAAAGGAGGGATTTCGCCTATCTCGTAACAATCCTTGAGAACGGGTTCTTGATCTTGGGCTTCGGAAGTCGACAGGGTTTCCGCAGTCATGGGAGCCTCCAGTATGAAATTCCAAGTTTCGGAGCGATCTTAATCAAGTTTTTTGTTGCGATGCAATAAAATTTCGAGCAAAATTAGAGCTTCAGCGGTCGCAATTGCCAGGATTGTGGAAAATAATTTCGCCATGTCGAATACGAGGCACATAAATTTTGCAATGCAATATATAGAATGCTGTTAATTTGTTCGGGTCATTGAACATCCGATTTCGCCGGATCGGTATAATAGTCCAGATATCAACAGGACGAAGGTGATGAAGGAAAGCGACAACAAAGGCAAACGAACTGCGGAATATGACAAAGACCGCCCGTGGCTGTTCCGAACCTACGCCGGGCATTCAACAGCACAGGCATCGAATGCGCTTTATCGCAAAAATCTCTCAAAGGGGCAGACCGGATTATCCGTTGCCTTCGATTTGCCCACTCAAACGGGATATGATTCCGATCATCCGCTGGCCCGGGGCGAAGTAGGCAAAGTCGGTGTTCCCATATCCCATATTGGCGATATGCGTGCCCTGTTTGCCGATATTCCCCTGCAGGACATGAACACCTCAATGACCATCAATGCGACGGCCGCCTGGCTGTTTGCGCTGTATATTGCGGTTGCCGAAGAAAGAAACATTTCGCGATCGGAACTTAGGGGCACGATTCAGAACGACATCATCAAGGAGTATCTGTCGCGGGGTACTTATGTGTTTCCTCCAGAGCCGGCCATGCGTCTGACAACGGATGTCATCACCTTTGCTTATAAGGAAGTTCCCAACTGGAATCCGACCAATGTTTGCTCCTATCATCTTCAGGAAGCCGGGGCGACTCCCGTGCAGGAGCTGGCGTTTGCATTGGCAACCGCAGTCTCCGTGCTGGATCGGGTCAAACAATCAAATGATGCGAATGTCGGCGACTTTGAAAAAATCGTCGGCCGGATTTCTTTCTTTGTGAATGCAGGATTGCGGTTCGTCACAGAACTCTGCAAGATGCGGGCGTTCGCCGAGCTTTGGGATGAAATCTGTCGAGATCGTTATGGCGTAACCGAGGAAAAATTTCGTCGGTTTCGATATGGGGTACAGGTCAATTCACTCGGACTCACCGAGCAACAGCCGGAGAACAATGTTTTTCGCATTCTGATTGAAATGCTTGCGGTGACATTGTCGAAATCGGCTCGCGCCCGCGCCGTGCAGTTGCCGGCCTGGAATGAAGCGCTTGGACTACCCAGACCCTGGGATCAGCAATGGTCGCTGAGAATGCAGCAGATCCTGGCCTATGAGACGGATCTGCTCGAATTTGAAGATTTGTTCGACGGTTCGCCGGTCATCGAGTCCAAGGTCGACGATCTGAAGCAGGCAGCCCGTGAGGAACTGAGACTCATCGATGAGATGGGCGGTGCTGTAAATGCGGTGAATTCGGGTTATCTGAAATCTAAACTTGTGCAAAGCAATGCCAGGCGACTGAGAGATATCGAATCAGCGGATCAAGTCGTTGTGGGTGTGAACAAGTGGACGGAGACAGAGCCTTCACCCCTCACCGGCAACAATAAAGGCGATATCCAGATCGTTTCCGAAGACGTGGAAAAAGAACATATCGAACAGCTGAACGCCTGGCGGCAAAGCCGGGATCAAAAAGAGGTTGATATCGTGCTGGAGTCTCTTAAGCGTGCAGCAAGGGATGAAACCAATATTATGGCCCCGTCGGTCGCCTGTGCCAAGGCCGGTGTGACGACAGGCGAATGGGGGCAGGCACTTCGTGAAATTTTCGGTGAATATCGCGCACCCACAGGAGTTGGACCAATGGCGCTGGAGCAAGATAAAGACCTGCAGGCTGTACGTGCGGAGGTTGATCAATTGTCCACAAAACTTGGACGGCGGTTAAAAATTCTGATCGGCAAACCTGGCCTTGACGGCCATTCAAATGGTGCCGAGCAAATTGCCGTCCGCGCCCGGGATTGCGGCATGGAGGTTATCTACGAAGGTATTCGCATAACTCCAAAGCAGATCGTCAACACAGCCCTGGAAGAAAGCGTTCATCTCGTCGGATTGTCGATTCTCTCCGGATCTCATCTGCCTCTGGTAACCGAAATCCGCAATCAAATGCGCGCACAGGGACTGGATCAACTGCCGCTCGTCATTGGTGGCATTATTCCCAATGACGACAAGGATATGCTGCTCCATGAAGGTGTGTCAGCGATTTATACCCCAAAAGACTTTCAATTGAATGCCATCATGCTAGATATGGTGAAGCTGGTCGACATGGTCGCTCAGCAGCATTCCACACACTAGCAAGCATCCCGCACAACCCTATGACCCTGTTCTTTGTAGCCGATACCCATTTCGGACATAAAAATATAATCCGGCTTGCGAAAAGACCATTTTCATCTGTCGAGGAAATGGATGAAGCCCTGGTCGAGAATTGGAACTCGTTGGTTGGGAAGGAAGACACGGTCTATCATCTTGGCGATTTTGCTTATCGAAATTCCCTTGGTGCAGATCACTACATGCAGAAATTGAACGGCCGAATTCATCTGATCCGGGGCAATCACGACAAACACACTTTGGCGAACTACCCGGAGTTATTCGAATCCGTCCGCGACTATTATGAACTCAAGATCGAAAACCGGATGGTTGTGCTCTGTCACTATCCTATCCGGGAGTGGCATGGCTGCTGGCGTAGCGCCTGGCACCTGTTTGGACATGTTCACAGCCGTCTCGATCATGATCCCCAGGGCTATAGTCTGGATGTAGGGGTGGACTCTCATGACTTCAGGCCGATTACCCTGGATGAAATCGAGATCATATTCAAAGATCGCGACAATCCGTTCGCTTCCCGACGTCAGAAAAAAGACGATAACTCAGTCTGACAAAATTTCGTTGAACTAAAGATCAGGCTGATACCGGTAGTGGCCGGTTATCTTGAAATCGAACAGGGAGTCTTCTAGTTTCGGTCCTCCGCCAATGTTATGCACGATCATCGGACGACCGCTCAGAAACGCTTTTTTGGACGAGACGATGGCAATATGCCACGGCGAAGAAGAACCTTTCGGCAGTCGGTAGGTGACAATATCGCCGGGCTGATAATCTTTGGGGTCCTCAGTGATCGGCAGGCTTTTTCCATGCCGCTTGAAATATTTTTTCAGGTTCACAACGCGTCTGTGCATGATGCTCGGATCACCGCCGAGAAATTTATGGACCCGTTCCTGCAGGTCAATTCCAAGGGAGCGATAAGAACGGATCACCACATCGGTACACACACCGAAAATTGCCGGGACGTCACCATTGGGATAATTGATTTTAAAATAGGCCGGATTGTAGACGACGAAATGCTTGGTTCGCTCAAGCGCCGCATCCGCCAGCCGCTCGGCAAATTGCAACTGTTTGTCGCCTGAATTCTGGGGCGATGCATGTCCTGCAGACGCAGCCGTAAATAAAAAACCCGCAAGGAACAAGAGCAGGCATGGTTGGAGAAAAGTTCTATTCTGCAAAACCTCATTTCCTCATAAAAATTTGTGAGATTCAATCGGAGATCCCGAATTTAGCCGTAAGAAGATTATATATAGGATGTTGTTCAAGGTTTGACTGGTATTGGGCATAAAAGGACAATAATTCGCACCTGGAACTCGTTGGCAGCGTCATGCAATCAGACCACGCATTATGTGTTGAGAGTCAGATGCGGTGAGGTCGACGATTTCCCGAACTTCTGCCTGAGATATGCCGCTTTCCCTCAGGGACTTCAGGCTCTGGGCTTTGTCACGTTTGGAAAGTTTTTGTAACTGGTCATCTCTGATCAGCTTGTGGTGATGGTACAAAGGCGACGGGAGATCGAGCAGAATCTGGAGGAGCCGGTGGATGTCTGTTGCGGCTTCCAAATCTTGTCCCCGAGTCACATGAGTGATGCCCTGCAGGGCGTCGTCAACAACAACTGACAAATGGTAACTCGTCGGCACATCTTTCCTTGCTATAATAGTGTCTCCCCAACGTGATGGATTGATGGGTTGGTCTTTCGTTTGTCCGGATTCAGGGTCGAGCTGTCGATAGCTGAGGGGACCCCCGCTGATCCGCAGCGCCTGAGCCTGGGCGCGATCCATATGGATGCATAGACAATATTTTTCGCCGGCCGCAATTCTGCTCCGGGCTTCTTCCGGATCCAGAGTTTTGTAAATCCCGGGATAGATGGGCGTGCCATCGGGATCACGCGAGTCGGTGTTCCCAGCGTTCTCGGAAATTTGCTTTCGGGTCGCAAAGCAGGGATACAGCAAATTCATATGTAAGAGTTTTTCGCTCGCCTGTTTGTAGGTATCGAAATGTTCCGATTGTCGCCTAACCGGTGTTTCCCACGTTAGATCCAGCCATTCCAGGTCTTCAAATATTTGTTTTTCAAAAACAGTTCTTGACCGCTGGACATCAATATCTTCAATTCGCAGGAGGAACTGACCATTGAGAACTTTCGCCATTTCCCAGGCGAACAGAGCAGAGTAAGCGTGCCCGAGATGGAGGGCTCCATTCGGGCTCGGCGCAAATCTGAGTCTCGCGAGGTTGGTCATGGTATTCTGGCGTTTTAAATTCCGAATGTGCGGGAGAATTATAGAATGACTTGGTCAGGTCAACTCATAAGATCCGAAGAGGATATTCGCGAAGGTGTGGAAGCATTGAAAAATTCCTGCAAATTTGCCCGCAAAATGCACCGTGTCACAGGTGATCCACCATTGCGTCGACGAAATGGGGGCTTCAAGGGGCTGGCCCGAATTGTTGTCGGGCAGCAATTGTCGATCGCCAGTGCCGATGCCATCTGGAAACGCCTCGAGGCAAAGGTAAAACCTTTTTCATACCCGCAACTCGCAAAGTTCCGGGATGAAGATTTGAAGACTCTCGGTCTTTCCGGTTCTAAAATTCGTACATTGCGGGCAATCGCGGCAGCAATAGAAAGCAAGGAGCTCAGTTTCAGGAAACTCGCATCTGCTCACGAAGACACAGTTATCGAAGATCTGGTGGCTATAAAAGGTATAGGACCTTGGACGGCAAACATTTATACCATGTTCTGCCTCGGTCGTGCCGATAGCTGGGCGGCCGGAGATCTGGCCCTGCAGTATGCAACACAGGACCTCATGGTGCTTAAGGAAAAGCCTTCATCCGGCGAACTGGAAGATATCGCTGAACGCTGGCGGCCGTGGCGCGGCGTCGCCGCCCGCATGCTGTGGTCTTACTACCGCGAAGTCAGAAATCTCAAACAGGGCACTCCAGTCTGAATTCTGACTGTATCAATTTCGTGCATCCTTATGAGACGGGTTATCGTTTGTACTGATTTGTACGCATTATCATGCAACCCGTTGATAAATAATATATAATTCTTGTTTAACTTGATAAATTAATGCGCTTCACATAAGTGACATGCCGCTATAGTATGGCGAACGTTATGAATTGTGCCGTACCCGAATCAGTCAAACACTGACAAAAGGGGAAAAACGTGACTGCAACAAAAGCATCGCCGGAAGCCTTTCCTGCTCTTGTTTTGAACGCGGATTATCGGCCTTTAAGTTATTATCCTTTGTCATTATGGCATTGGCAGGAAGCCGTTAAGGCCGTATTTCTGGATCGCGTGAATATCGTCTCGGAGTATGATCATTCGGTGAGCAGTCCCTCTTGCGAATTCAGATTGCCCAGTGTCGTTTCTTTAAAAAATTATGTCCGTCCGGCCCTCTATCCGGCTTTCACCCGGTTTAACGTGTTTTTACGCGACAGGTTCATGTGCCAGTATTGCGGCCGTCCGGATGATCTGACTTTTGACCATCTTATACCGAGATCCAAAGGCGGGATGACCCGCTGGGACAATGTGGTCACGGCATGCGCGCCATGTAATCTGAAGAAAGGCGGGGCAATGCCTTCGAAATCGGGCATGAATCCGGCACAGCAGCCCTATCGACCTACTGTACATGAACTCCATCGTAACGGACGGTCATTCCCGCCGAATTATCTTCACGACAGCTGGCTGGATTATCTTTACTGGGATACTGAACTCGAGCCCTAGAGCTCGAGTCCAGTTGTTCGCGTGATTTTGCGAATTACGCAGTACTCGGTTACGCTTTACTTCATTCAAGTCTCAAAATAGTGCCTGTTAAGGCAGCTTACGCATTGGGACTGCGACCAATAACGCGGCCCTTTACTCGACTGTACGCAACATTTACTCATTCTCACTCGGTTTACGCCAAGTTGGGGACGACTAAACTTGGTTACAACCTGAACTCTCAAAACTCAGGCTAGATCCGCAACGATTTTCATGAGGGCCTGAAAATCGCGGATCCAATCAACCGAACATCTGATATTGCTCGCCGCGAATCATATATTTACCAGAACGATTATCGTTGTTAGAGCTATTTATTTCTGGTTTTTCTTTCATTTTACTGGTGCTGTCCATAGAAGAACGCTGAACGACACGATTAAGGACAAGGTTTGCGGCAACGCCTACAGGCATAAATGTTTGGTTATCACTCATTTTACACATCCGTACTTCTTTGATAAAAAATATGTTCTACAATCGTTCCTTCAAGAGGAAAAGCAGGATTTAACTTTTTACTGAACTAAATTTGGAAATATATTTTGTCTAATTTGTGGTGCCTGTTGGACACAATCAAGGTGTTTACACTTTATTAACACTATTTTTTTGCGCGGCGAGCCCGGCAATTCTTTGCTTAAAATGTTTGCTGAATGTGCGACGAAATTGAAAGTTATCGTGTTTTAGGCGCCAGCCAGTGACCAAGCGCGAGGATCGCCAATCCAAGAGAAAAAATTGCGTTATATCCGGCGAATGAAATTCCAAACATTCGCCAGGCTGCCTCATCACAGGGGACAACCCGTTCAGTTTGCAGCTTGTTGAGAAGATCCGAAGGATTCGCAGCAAAACCGGCGGTTCCACTACCGGCACAGGTCGAAGGTCCTTCCCACCATCCCCATTCGATGCCGGAATGATAGGCACCAAAGACCATGTTCGCCAAAAAAGCGACGCCGATAGCAGCGAGAACCCAATTCGCCGCTATTTTGTTGGTCGAGGAATAGAGATAGGCGGCAATGCCGGCAGGAATTGCCAAGTAGTAGACATAGCGTTGCATCAGACAAAGGGGGCATGGTTTGTATCCGCCTATGATTTCAAATCCCCAGGCGGCGGCAAGGATCATGCAACTAATGAGCGCCAGAAAGACGGCGTTGTTTTGGGGATTGGAAATAAACGGCATACGATTCTCAACCCTTTGGATTTGTCCCAATGTGCTATCGCGTTTACTTCGACATAGTTCCATCAAATAGCATATTTGGCGACGATAAACCCGCCGACCAGCAGGATGCAAAATACAGCGAACATGAGTCCCAGCCTTTTCTCGATAAATTCGCGGATGGGGGGACCAAACCAGTAAAGCAGACCACTGACGATAAAAAACCGCAAACCCCGCGCGGCAATACTAGCCAGGAGGAATACCATAAAATTCAATTGTGTCGCGCCACTGGCAATGGTGATCACTTTATAGGGAAATGGCGTGACCCCGGCAATGAACACAATCCAGGCGCCAAAATCATTGTAGCGTTGGGCAAATTGCTCGAATTTGTCGGCATAGCCGTAAAACTCGAGCAGGGGCTGGCCAAGCAAATCGAAAAGAAACAAACCTATCATGTAGCCCGCGATACCGCCGATAACTGAAGTGATGGTCGCCAGACCGGCAAGAAACCAGGCCTTGGCCCGGTTGGCCAGAACCATAGGGATCAGCAGTACATCCGGTGGTATGGGGAAAATCGAACTTTCAAGAAAAGATACAACTCCCAGAGCCCAGGTGGCATAGGGTTTCTCCGCAAGCTGAAGCGTGCGGTAATAAAGTGCTGAGATCATAATTAGTCTTTATGGCTGCCGATCTGAAATGTCTATCAAAATAGAAAGTCCGGTCGGCAAAACTACTCAATTCAGGAGTGAGCGTTCATTTCAGGTCACAGTAAGCATCTGGCTGTAGAATGATTTCCATTACAATGGTTGACGTGAGCGACGGGGACATTATCATCCCCATTCTGAATTTGGCCCCAGTGGCGGAATTGGTAGACGCGACAGATTCAAAATCTGTTGCCTGCAAGGGCGTGCCCGTTCGAGTCG